>OIWT01000006.1_pt1 | contig 273627 bp, 230 predicted proteins | sample 1587701 | NCBI WGS metagenome assembly OIWT01 (sample SAMEA3888904, study PRJEB22519) | human gut metagenome | biome: human gut; feature: human-associated habitat; material: faeces | place: Denmark | collected 2009
CATCAGTACCCGGGACAAGGGTATTGAAGCGTATGTCATAGTAAACCGTGCCCTCACGCTCCAGCTTGTCTACGGTATCATCTCCTATGATATGCGGATAACTCTCATCCGGATTCACACCCATACTGAATGAAATGGTGTCTCCCTCTATACACTGTTCTTCAATGAACTTCATATCATAGTCCTTATACTCATCCACACAAGACTTGAGTATTTTTGCAAGCACGGGCTTTCTGGATAAGACCTTTTTACAGACCGTATCATACTTTTTCTTCTTTTGTTTTAGTTCTTCACTTTGCATGTAAGTATTCCTTTCTTCCCTTTTCTGAGAGAATTATTCTGACAATGCTTTTTGATTTTAAACAGAGTTTTATCAGTTAAATGCGTGAAGAGATATCGTTTTATGTGAGAGACGGAGCCTCTTCCACCTTTTAAGAACAGAAGGGGAAGCAAGCGTAGTCTCGAGCAGAAAATGATGTCTCTTCAGAAAGCTTTTACCTTGTAAAAGTGCCGATAAAGAGTCATTAAAAACTTGTTCAAAAAAAGTCTGTCAAAAAAAGTCCCCTATATATAGAATACTTTTCGAGGGCAAAAGAAGACAAAAAAAGAATGAACGGCAGAAAAAGCTGTTCATTCGGTCGTTATGTTGAGAAACATTGTGAATAAAGTGTAAAGTGAGAAAATTTTAAAACATCTGAAAAACTAAAAAACAGCTGACAGAAGCACTCCTGTCAGCTGTAAAAAAGCACTAGTTTGCCGTGACTTCAAAAGATCCGTTTTCTTTCATCGTTGCGGTCTTTCCGTCCTTTGTATAACTGAATGTCTTCAAAGAGTCGTTTTCGACCGTAAACTTAACATATCCATTCTTTGATGAATCGTTTGTAACCGTCGTATTGGCATCCTTTGAAACCTGCTCCCAAAACTCGGCATCATATGCGGTTTCATCTGCTCCAAGCTCCTCGCCCGCCTTGTACATCTCTGCAATCTCGGAGGTTATGCAGTCCTTAACGGTTTTTGCGGCTGATACCATATTTGTATCCTTTGACTTATCAACCCATTTTAAAAGACTCGGTACAAGAATTGCCGCAAGTATTGCAATAATAACAATAACTATAACAAGCTCGATAAGAGTAAAACCTTTTTTATTTTTCATCCCATTTAAAAACACGTCTGTGCCCTCCTTTGGTCAGAGTAATTTTTCCTGACTTTAGAGTAACAAATTTTTAATATTTAGTCAATCCGATAAAAGCCATCATTATCAATAATCGGTTTTTGTAATCAGATACGGAGGCTCTTATCTTCACCTATTCCCGGCATTCCGTCAACTATGTATTTGTTGCCGTCTTCATCACAAACGAATCCGCGAAGTTCACCGAAGGTGATATGATAATCCTCATCAACAATACCGAGATGCACCTCCATATGATGTCTGTCACCAATGTCAAAATAGAGGTCCACCATACCGTGCTCATCGGTTATGTGCCAAAAATCATATTCATCATGTGTAAACTTAACAGGAGTAAGACGAGATCTTCCGTCCTCAAACCAGATAAGGTTTTCATTGTAGTCATCCTGATTTACAGACTGATTTCTCGTAAGGTTGAAACCGAAGAATTGTGTTTTTCCGTTTACGGTGTTAGTACCCATGGTTGTAACCCAATCATAGTGTGAATTGTACGGGTAATAACCTTTGTGGTCATCAATAATTGCGGTTGAGTGCTCGTTTGTCTTATACTTCTTTCCGTTTACGACGATGTATCCCTCCGCCTTGAAAAGATCCTTCTGGCTGTAAAGGGGCTTATTTTTACCGAAAGGAATCATAACAACCGACGGTTTTGAAACACGTGTAAGTTTAAAATTGTACTTTATCTTACAACCCGGCTTTAAAGTACGTCCCTTGACATGTGCGGAACCGTTTCCGAAATCATTGCATATATTTACTCGGTTGATAACACTTCTTGACTTTGTTGTGTCACCGTCAAGAAGATTTTTCGAAATAACCGACTGAGAGGGAAGCATCATTTCCTGACAAGCTATGCATTTCTTTTTCTTTCTGTCATAAACGACAGAAAGACTTGTTCCGAAAAGACCCATATTGCAAACAGCGGTAACAAGAATTATATCATCAAGTGTAACCTCAGTTGCCTCCCAGCTTGTATAACGAAAGCGATTGGTGAAATCCGGAAGAAAGGTCTGATGATGTATGTCGAGAAAATTCATGCTCGGAAACTCAGTATCAAAAGTTCCGAATATGGCTTTTCCTTTTTCATCGATAACATCAGACGGTGTTTCAACTGGTATGCGTTTTACCGACAAAACTTTTTTAAAACTCATGATTAACAAAACTCCTCGTAATAAATAATCCGTTTCGGTCAAACGACCGACTAACAATATACTCTTGATTTTACTAGAACCGAGGATGTTTGTCAACAGAATAAGATTCGGAAGGAAAAACTTAAAAAGTTTTTCAAATGATACAAGCAAACATAAAAGAATTTACAAAATTATACAAATAAGACCGGAGCATCCCTCATTAATAACACGTTCAAGTGTTTCCTGAAGTTTCAGGCGCGCATCTGTCGGCATATGGTAAAGCTTGCTCCGAAGACCCTCGTTGACGAGTTCGTGGAGACTTTTGCCGAAGATGTCGGATTCCCAGATTTTTTCAGGGCTCTCCTCGAACTCCTTAAGAAGATAATTAACAAGCTCTTCGGACTGGCTTTCGGAGCCCACGAGAGGTGCAACCTCCGTGGTTATATTTGCCTTTATCATATGTATTGACGGAGCGCCTGCCGACAGTCTCACGCCGTATTTACCACCCTGTTTCATTATTTCCGGTTCATCCAGCGTGAGTTCGTCGAGGGTTGGCATAACGATACCGTATCCGGTTGCCTCAACCTCGTCGAGCGCGCCTTTTAATCTGTCATATTTTTTCTTTATGGAGCTGAGCTCAACAAGCGTGTTCATAAGGCCCTGCTCGGAGTCAATGGAAAGCTCCGTTCGTTCCGCAAGCACCTTATAAAAAAGCGAGTTGTCCATAGATGCATTTATTACGGCGGATCCGTTTCCAAGATTCATCGTGGTTATCTTTGCCTCTTCGATAAATTCCGCTTCCGAGAGCAACGCCGTAAATCCGTTTATGTCACGCACGTGATGAATTGTCGCTCCCGCCTCCTTTATGAGATCATACGTGCTTCTGCAAAGCCAGTGATCCGGCTTCAGGGTTTTCATCCAGCCGGGAAGCTTCACAGATATTTCTCTGACCGGAAATTCAAACAACACCTGTGCAAGAATCTGCTTTATCTGTGCCTCATCAAGATCAAGACAATTGACGGGAACAACGGGAACCCGGTACTTTTCGAGCATCTCGTATGCAAGCTGCTTCGAACCTTCGGAATGCGGATACATACAGTTAAGAACCACTATAAAGGGCTTGTTTATTTCACGCAGCTCATTTATTACCCTCTCCTCCGCCTCAGTATATTCCTCCCTCGGGATATCGCTTATTGACCCGTCAGTGGTCACAACGAGTCCGATTGTCGAATGCTCGCTTATTACCTTTTGAGTCCCTATCTCCGCCGCCATATTGAACGGAATTTCCTCATCATACCACGGTGTATGCACCATACGCGGCATTTCATTTTCAATATATCCGAGAGAACTCGGGACGATATATCCTACACAGTCAATCATACGTACACGAAGGTGTGCATTGTCCGGCAGGTCTATACGTACCGCATCCTCGGGGATAAACTTAGGTTCAGTAGTCATTATAGTGCGTCCTGCAGAAGATTGCGGCAATTCATCCTGCGCGCGTGTCCTAACATATTCATCGTCGATATTCGGCAGCACCAGTGAATCCATAAATTTGCTTATAAAAGTAGATTTACCCGTTCGAACCGGCCCGACAACGCCGATATATATATCGCCTCCGGTTCTTGCCTCAATATCGCTGTAAATATTTGTGTCAGTCATTTTGTTGCCTCCTTAAACGGTATCCGTATATTTTCGCCCGGAACATCCTTACAAAAGAATATGCAGCAAAAAATAACATTATTACACGGTAAAAGGACACACATTAAAGGCTGAAATTTTTAACAAATATACCCGGTTATAAGAAAAAAGCAGAGTCAACGGTTTTTGTTAACTCTGCTTTATATCTACTTAAATAAAATCGATTATTTGCGTTGAATCGCTTTAATTATTTAACCATTTTTGCGATTTCGTCAGCAAAATTCTCTTCTTTCTTTTCGATTCCCTCGCCCTTTGCATAGCGTGTGAAACCTGTTACCTTTATGTCTCCGCCGAGCTTCTTTGCCGTGTCGGCAACATAACCCGAAACAGAGCCCTTGAAGAGATCTGAACGAACGAACTCCTGATCCATAAGGCAGATTTCCTTATAGAACTTGCCAAGCTTTCCTTCAACAATCTTCTTGAGAACTTCGTCTGGCTTGTTAGCCATCTTAGGATCGTTCTTCATCTGAGCAACCTGAATTTCCTTCTCATGCTCGATTGTTTCAGCGGGAACAGAAGCCTCATCAAGGAACTGCGGTGACATAGCGGCAATCTGCATGGCAATATTCTTGCCCATTTCCTTGAATTCATCCTTTGCTGCGATGTCTGCAGTTGTGTCGAATGTTACCATAACGCCTACAGATCCGCCTGCATGAATATATGTGCAGGTTGTACCCTCCACTCTTTCAAAACGGCGAATCTTCATGTTCTCACCGATAGAAAGAATAAGGTCCTGAAGATTTTCCTGAACTGTTCTGTCAGTTCCCGCAAGGTTTACGCCAAGGAGATCCTCAACGTCCTCAGGGTTCTTCTCAACGATTGTTTTTGCAATGTTAAGAACGAATTCCTGGAATTTTTCATTCTTACCAACGAAGTCTGTCTCAGAGTTTACTTCAACAAGAACACCGATATTCTTTGCTTCGTCTGTATATGCGAGAACAACACCGTCTGCTGCTGTTCTTCCTGCTTTTTTGGTAGCTGCGGCAAGACCCTTTTCACGAAGGTAGTCTACTGCCTTTTCCATATCTCCGTCAGCCTCTGTAAGTGCCTTTTTGCACTCCATCATACCAACGCCTGTCTTTTCACGAAGAGCCTTTACGTCCTGAGCTGTAAATGCCATCTTTTATTCCTCCATGTATATATTTGATCGGAAATTAAACTTATTCCTCTGTTGCTTTTTCTGCCTCTGCAGCTTCCGGAGCCTCAGCCTCTGCTACAGTGTCTTCACCCTGGCGACCCTCGATAACAGCGTCAGCCATAGCACCTGCGATAAGTCTTACTGCACGGATAGCGTCATCGTTACCCGGAATTACGTAATCAACCTCGTCAGGATCACAGTTTGTGTCAACGATAGCAATGATGGGAATACCAAGCTTATGAGCTTCGGCAACGGCGATTCTCTCCTTGCGCGGGTCAACTATGAACATAGCAGCCGGCTGCTTTTTCATCTCGGTAATACCGCCCATGAACTTTTCAAGCTTTTCTATTTCAAGCTCAAGCTTTACAACTTCCTTCTTCGGGAGAAGCTCAAATGTACCGTCTTCCTGCATGGCCTTAAGCTGCTCAAGTCTCTTGATTCTTCTCTGGATAGTCTTGAAGTTTGTAAGCATACCGCCGAGCCAACGAGCATTTACGTAAGGCATACCGCAGCGGATTGCTTCCTCTTTAACAGAATCCTGAGCCTGCTTTTTTGTACCTACGAAAAGTACGTCTCCGCCGTCAGCTGAGATATCACGAACAAAGTTATAAGCCTCTTCAAGCTTTTTAACTGTCTTCTGAAGGTCGATGATGTAGATACCGTTTCTTTCCGTGAAGATGTACTCAGCCATTTTCGGGTTCCATCTTCTTGTCTGGTGTCCGAAATGAACACCTGCTTCGAGCAATTGTTTCATTGAAATTACTGACATGTTTATGTCCTCCTTAAAGTTTTTCCTCCGTAAGGTTATAAAACCCGTAACAACGACGTTTGCTCTTCATCGCTGCACCGTCGGGCCGAACACCTCACGTGCGAATTGCCTAGCAATTATATCAGAAAAATCATCTGAGTGCAATAGTTTTTTTACCGTCCGACCCTATAACCACGTTTCCCTTAAGGTCTGTACGGTACACCCTTGCACCGACGTCTTCCAGCGTATTTAAAGTTACCGCGTGCGGATGTCCGTATTTGTTGTCGGCACCGCAGGAAATGATTGCATATGAAGGTAATACGCTGCTTAAAAAGTCATATGTTGACGAGGTCTCGCTCCCATGATGACCGACAACAAGGACATCCGCCGAAAGAACGGCGGGCGTGCATGTGCGGAGCAGGTCATATTCTTCCTCCGACTCCGCGTCACCCATAAGGAGGAACGACGTTTCTCCGTAGGTTACGCGGACAACAAGTGACATATTGTTGAGTCTCTCCCTTTGACACGTCGGAGCAAGAATCATAAGTCCGAGCTCTCCCTTTGAAAACTTGTCGCCTGCCTCCGCCTCTGTCACACCCGCCCCACATGATTTTGCAGTATTAAGCAGGGCTTCATATAAATCACTTCCGTTAGCGGATGACAAATATGCTTCGGAGGTTATTTCGGGAACGATTACATCGTCGACCTGTACCCTATCGGATTCAATAAGTGCTGCCGCCGAGCCGATATGATCCGAATGAGGATGTGACAAGATGAGATAGTCAAGTCTGCGAACATCAAAAGCGGCAAGGTATGAAATAATCTTTTCTTCGTTTCCCGCTTCACCGGTATCATAGAGGACAGATATTTCTTTTTCATTTTTATCGTCCCGTACACAGATGAAAACGCACTCACCCTGACCTACATCCAGTACGGTTAAAGTGAGCGGCATCGGGGCAAAGTCAAGGGTGCTGCATGAATTCGGTGCTATGCCGAGCGTCTTATAAAGTGTGTCCCACGTCGGAACAAAAGAAAAAACTCTGTCTCCGAAAGAAAAAAGAAATGTAAGAATAACAAGTAAAACGGCAAAAACCCTTTTGTTATTTTTTATCAGTAGCACCTTTAGCTCTTGCTTTGATATCCTCCGCTCAGACTTTGGTATTCTTGTTGCAGCCTTTGGTTTTTCGGTTACAGACTTTAGTATTCTTGCCACGGATTTTGGTATTCTTGTCGCAGACTTTGAAAACTTCAGTTCAGGCTCTGATATTAAGGAATAATCAATGCTTTTTTCCGGATTTTTTACTATTCCCCGGTATCCACTGATGACTGACGGAGCCTGGGCTTCTGTTGTTTTTACCCTTGCTGTTTTTTGCGCTTTTTGTGTTTTTTGTGTTCTGCGCGGATTGTACGCCTTTTCCGTATTGTCTGTGCCTTCGGTCAGCGTGTGTGTAATTTTTGTTTGTTTTGTCCGTTCGTTCGGATTTTTCATTCGTATCCACCCTTTTGTTATTATTTGGGCGGATATTATTTTTTACGAGGCACTTTTTATCCGTACCTATAAGGTCATAGCGTCTTGCTTTTATGAGAGCCTCCCGTACAAGGTCTGCGTTCTTCGGGTTATAGTACTGAAGGAGTGCACGTTGAAGAGCTTTTTCGTGCGGATCCTTTGCAACATATACAGGCTTCATGGTATACGGATCAAGTTCGGTATAAAACATGCAGGTTGATATGGTACCCGGTGTCGGATAAAAATCCTGAACCTGCTCCGGTCTTATTCCGCGTGTCTTCAGAAATTCCGCAAGTCCTACTGCCGACTCAAGCGTTGAGCCCGGGTGTGACGACATGAGATACGGAACAAGGTACTGTTCCTTACCCGCATTATGAGTGAGTTCAAAATATCGCTTTGAAAACTCAAGGTACGTCTCAATATGCGGTTTTCCCATCATGTCAAGAACCTCCGGCATACAATGCTCGGGAGCAACCTTCAACTGTCCGCTGACATGGTATTTTACAAGTTCTTTAAAAAAAGTGTCATCCCTGTCGCACAGCATATAGTCGTATCGGATTCCGGATCTTATAAAAACCTTTTTTATTCCCGGGAGCGACCTCATTTCACGCAATATGTCGACATATTCTCTGTGGTCCGCAACAAGTGCTTTACAGGGAGTCGGTGCAAGACATTTCTTTCCCTTGCAAAGTCCTGCTTCCTTTTGCTTTTCACAAGACGGATTTCTGAAATTTGCCGACGGACCGCCGACGTCGTGTATATAGCCTTTGAAATCCGGCAATGATGAAATAAGCTTCGCCTCATCAACGAGGGATTCCTTGCTTCTCTTTGACATATACCTTCCCTGATGAAGTTGTATGGAACAAAAATTGCAGGCACCGAAGCAGCCTCTGTTCTGTGTTATTGAAAATTTAACTTCCTCTATGCCCGGTACTCCGCCGAGGGCTTCATAAGACGGATGATATGTGCGCATATACGGAAGTGCATAAACTCTGTCCATCTCCTCAGTCGTGAGCGGCGGCATGGGAGGATTTTGCACAAGCATCAGCTTTCCGTGTCTCTGTTTTATAAGCCTTCCGCGGATATGGTCCTGTTCATCCTGCTGCAAACGGCAGGAAATCGCATATTCCTTCTTTGAGGAACAGACATTTTCATACGACGGACATTCCGCTCCGCAGAGAGGCGTGTTTCTTACGTCGGTCAGATAGCATGTGCCGAGAACATCCGTTATGGATGAGATATCTTCCATAAGACGCAGACGTTCGGCAATTTCGAGGATTGATTTTTCACCCATGCCGTAAGAAAGAATATTCGCTCCGCTTTCAACCAGTACGGACGGATGTATACTGTCGTCCCAATAGTCGTAATGAGCAAATCTGCGTAAAGAGGCTTCAAGTCCCCCTATGATTATGTTGGCGTCGGGATATGCCTCACGTATTTTTTTGCAATAAACCGTCACAGCTCTGTCAGGGCGTTTTCCGTGTTTTCCCCCTGCTGTATATGCATCATCCGTGCGCAATTTCTTCGAAACCGTATAATGAGCAACCATTGAGTCGATATTTCCCGCCGAAACGAGAAATCCGTATCTCGGCTCACCGAACTGCGTAAAATCATGTGTTTCGTGCCAATTCGGCTGTGCAAGAAATACGACTTTAAAACCCGCATCTTCAAGGACGCGGGTAATAATAGCGGCACCAAAGCTCGGATGGTCAACATAAGAGTCTCCGTTTACATAAACAAAGTCCGCTTTGTCCCATCCGCGCTCAAGCATTTCGGTTTTATTTGTCGGTAAAAACATACTTTCTCCGTTGTTTATTCTTCATCAGAATTTTGCGTGTCTTCAAATGTCATTTGACCCTGATTGGAGGATTCTGACGGTGACATGGCATTCATTTCAAGCCATTGATTCTTCGTTATGAGCACGCGGCGCGGCTTCGACCCCTCAAACGGGCCGACAATTCCGCGTTCTTCAAGCTCATCGACAATACGCGCGGCCCTTGCGTAACCGACGCGAAGTTTCCTCTGTATAAGGGTCGTCGAAGCCTGTCCGGCGTTGACAACCACCTCTATAGCCTCAGGCAACAACGAATCTCCGTCGTCCGCTCCTCCCGGAGCGTCGACACCGCCGGACTTCTTCCCGGAATTTTCGGAAGCCGCCGCGTGCTTATCGATCTCTTCAAGCACATCTTCATCGTATTCAGCCTTTTCCTGCTGTTTTATAAAGTCAATGACACTGTGTATTTCATTATCCGGAACATAACATCCCTGTATACGCGTAGGCTTTGAAACTCCGACGGGATTGAAGAGCATATCTCCGTTTCCGAGAAGCTTTTCCGCACCGATCATGTCAAGTATGATACGTGAATCCGTACCGTTTGAAACCTTAAGTGACAGACGGCTCGGGATGTTCGCCTTGATAAGACCGGTTATAACGTCGACACGAGGTGACTGTGTTGCGATAACAAGGTGCATACCTGCCGCACGCGCCATCTGTGCAAGACGGCAAACAGAGTCCTCGACCTCGGCAGACGCCGCCATCATAAGGTCTGCAAATTCATCTATGAAAATGACAATCTGCGGCATAGCCTCTTTTTCGGGGTCCATTTTCGCAAGCTCGTTGTAGCCTTTTATATCTCTTACATTGTTCTCCGAGAAGGACTTATAACGGTTGAGCATCTCCCTTACTGCCCATGCAAGCGCACCGGCAGCCTTTTTCGGGTCGGTAACAACCGGAATAAGCAAATGCGGAAGACCGTTGTAGTTTGTAAATTCAACCTGCTTCGGGTCAACCATTACAAGCTTGACCTCATCAGGTGACGCATTGTAGAGAATAGATAAAATCATCGCATTGAGGCACACCGACTTACCCGAACCGGTAGTACCGGCCACAAGTAAATGCGGCATCTTTGAGATATCCATGGTGCAGATATTACCCGTGATATCCTTACCGAGCGCAACTGTGAGTTTACTCTTTGCAGCCTGTGATTTATAATCCTTTGACTCAAGTATTTCCCTGAGTGTTACGGATTCACGGCTCTTGTTCGGAACCTCAATTCCGACTGCAGCCTTACCGGGGATAGGCGCTTCTATTCTGACACCTGTTGCCGCAAGGCTCAAGGCGATATCATCCGCAAGTCCCGTAATTTTGCTTATACGTACACCTGCTGCGGGGCTGAGCTCGTAACGTGTAACAGACGGCCCTCTGCAGATGTCGACAATCGTTGTTTCAACACCGAAGCTTTTGAGAACCGAAACGAGCTTTTCGGCATTATCCTTAAGTTCTCTCTCCGACGAGCCTCCGACTGAAAGCTTAGGCGGATTGAGACACGAGATAGGCGGGAATTTATATTTTTTCTTTTCCGTGCCTTTATCCGAAGAAACGGATTTTCCGGAAATCTCCTTTGCTATTTCCGCTTCATGCCCGGAAATTTCCTCGCGTGACGCCTGCTCTGTTTTTACATCCGAGGCCTTTTTATTTGCCGCCTTTTTAATAAGGTCGTCAAGAAGCACGGACGGAGGCGCCGGCTCAGAGGTCTCAAGAGACGATACGGAGGTGTCGGCACCCTTAACGGTACGCGGCTGAACATTTTCGGATTTTTTTACAAGCTCGTCCGCAAGCTCCTCGGCGTGTGCGTCCGCATCAGCCTCGTAACCCGGTCCCAGATCAACATCGGGATTAAAGCGTTGCCTTTGAACGGCTCTTTTTTCTTCAATCCTCTTTTTTGCAACCTCATAGTGCTCGCCCGCAGCCTTTGTTCCTTTTTCGACAGGTGTCCAAAGAGACTTGAAAAAGTCCACAAGCGTTGCTCCCGTAAGAAGCATGACGGTTATAAAAATGAGTATACATATGGTAACTCCGGCTGTAACCTTGCTTGGGAACATCCAGAGGAGAAGTCCGCCTATAACAGCACCGACTGCGCCGCCGTTTGTACTTTTAAGACCCGCGGCGTAGGATGCGGTGACAGCGTCCTTATAGTCAGCCCATACGGTTATTTCGTCAACCGAGGCAAAAATATTCACCGCTGCGGAAATAAGCACAACAAGAACGGATGCGGTTGCAACCGTATACCTGAGATTTCCCATAGGTTTATCCAGGGAAATCATTATCGCAACATACATGAGTACAAACGGCCATACAAAGGCGCACACTCCGAACAGACCGAAAAAGACCTGACGCAGCGCACCCCAGACATTTCCGCCCGGTATCAGCGTCACGCAAAGTATGAACACGGAAATACCGAAAAGAATTATGGCGCTTACCTGTCTGTTCTTATCCTGTACCTTCTGCCTTTCCATCAGCATTTTTCCGTTTGCGGTATTCTTATTTGAAGCGGACTTCTTTGCACCGCTCCCCTGCGAAGTACGTTTTTTAATCGCAGGCTTTTTTGCGGTTCCCTTATGTCCGTTCTTTTTGGCATTCGCCATCAAATTCCACCTTCTAATTTCAGAAATATTCTTTTTAGAATTTTTCTATAATCCCTGCGGTAATAACCGCAATTCCGAGTACAAGGCAATAGTAGCCGAAAAATTTGAACTTATCCGTTTTAACAAGCTTTTCGAGGAGCTTTATGGAAGCAACACCGACAAGCGCCGCAACAATTATTCCCACAATAACGGGAAGAACCTCGATATTTGCCGTTCCGCCTTCTATGACATCCTTCATCTCAACAATGCTTGCGGCAAGCACGGCAGGCGTACCGAGCACGAACGAATAACGAACCATATAGTCTTTATCAACTCCGCAGAGCATACCTGTAGAGATGGTCGAGCCGGAGCGTGAAACACCGGGAAGACATGCAGCAAAAAGCTGAGCAACGCCTACTGCAACCGCATCCTTTACCTCAACACGCGGACGGATATCCTTTTTATGCTTTGAAACATATGTACCTCCGAGCAAAAGTGCGGCGGTAAGTAAGAAGCATACGCCCTCGAGAATTATGTCGTTGTCCTCAGAAAATCTTGATACATAATCCATGACGCGCATATCATTTCCCACGGGTATCATTATTGCAAGAAGAGGAACGCATGAAAGAACCATCATATAAAGCATATGTCTGTCGTTGTCGACATTTTTAAAGGAAAGTTTTCCCGTAAACAGTTCTTTTATGAAGCCCCACATCTGCCTGAGCAATTCCAGGAAGGTTTTATAATAAACAACAACAACGGCAACGAGTGTTCCTATATGAAGAAACACGGTGAGCGAAAGCGAGCCTTCTCCGCTCATATTCATAAAGTGCTGAAAAATCGATAAATGACCGCTTGATGAAATAGGCAAAAACTCCGTAACGCCCTGCACTATTCCCAAAATGATTGCTTTAAGAAAATCCATAGACCAAAAACTCCTTTTTATTGAGAAAACGAAACAAGTACTGTCAAGAAAACTTAAGACATACATTGTTTATTATACCAAAGCAAAATGCAAATCGCAATATATTGTGTAGCGTATTTTAATAAGTAATAATATTTACACTTATTTTGTTGACAGATACCAAATACTGTTATAATATTATACGTTGTTTGTTAAAAAATCTCACAAGTTTGTTAAAGGAGTAAACAATATTGGGTTACACACTATCGGAAAAAATCATAAAAAATCATCTTGTGTCCGGCGAAATGGTAAAAGGCAGCGAAATAGGCCTTAGAATTGACCAGACACTCACACAGGATGCCACAGGCACAATGGCATACCTTGAGCTTGAAGCAATGGGAATTGACAGAGTAAAAACCGAACTGTCAGTTGCATATATCGATCATAACACTCTTCAGACCGGCTTCGAAAATGCCGATGACCACAGATTCATCCAAAGCGTCTGCAAAAAACGCGGCATACGTTTTTCAAGACCCGGAAACGGAATTTGTCATCAGGTTCACCTTGAGCGTTTCGGTATTCCCGGGAAAACACTCATAGGCTCAGACAGTCACACTCCCACCGGCGGCGGCATAGGTATGCTTGCTATGGGAGCCGGCGGACTTGACGTTGCCGTGGCAATGGGCGGCGGCGAATATTTCATCACCATGCCGAAAATTCTTAAAGTGAATCTCACGGGAAAGCTCCGCCCCTACGTTGCCGCAAAAGACGTTATCCTTGAGGTTCTCCGCATTCTCTCCGTAAAGGGCGGTGTCGGAAAAATCGTCGAGTATACCGGTGAGGGTGTAAAGACATTATCGGTTCCCGAGCGTGCAACCATAACAAACATGGGTGCGGAGCTCGGTGCTACAACATCCGTCTTCCCCTCTGACGAGGAAACAAGAAAATTCCTTGCGGCGCAGGGTCGTGAAAAAGATTTTGTTGATCTCTGTGCCGACGACGATGCAGTTTACGATGAAGAAATCGAAATAAACCTTTCGGAGCTTGAACCGCTGGCCGCTATGCCTCACATGCCCGACAATGTACGTAAGGTTTCGGAAATCGGTCCTATAAAAATCGATCAGGTATGTATCGGCTCATGCACAAACTCTTCTCTCTCGGATATGCTCAAGGTTGCAGCTATTCTCAAGGGTAAAAAGGTTGCGCCGAACGTAAGCCTTTCCATAGCTCCAGGCTCAAAGCAGGTTCTCTCCATGCTTGCAACCTGCGGAGCACTCACCGACATTATCGACGCAGGAGCGCGTATTCTCGAATCAGCATGCGGTCCGTGTATAGGAATGGGTCAGTCGCCAAACAGTGCAGGTATTTCACTACGTACATTTAACAGAAACTTTGAAGGCCGTTCGGGTACTGCCGACGCAGGTATTTACCTTGTAAGTCCCGAGGTTGCGGCAGCCTCAGCCGTTGCGGGTGTACTTACGGACCCGCGTACACTGGGCGGTTCACTGAGCATACTCATGCCTGAAAAATTCTACATAAATGACAACATGGTTGAGCTTCCGGCATCTCCGGAGGAAGCAAAGGAGTTTGAGGTCATCTACGGACCTAATATCAAACCATTTCCGAAGTCAAATGTGCTTGAAGACAAAATAGAAGCACCGGCCATTCTTAAAGTCGGAGACAACATAACCACCGACCATATCATGCCGGCAGGAGCAAAGATTCTTCCGTACAGGTCAAATATTCCTTTCCTTTCACAGTTCTGTTTCAGACAGTGCGATGAGCACTTTGCGGAGAACTGTAAGGCTGCGGGAAAAGGATTTATCATCGGCGGTGCAAACTACGGACAGGGCTCCTCAAGAGAGCACGCTGCTCTTGTTCCCCTCTATCTCGGAATAAAAGCCGTTATAACCAAGAGCTTTGCACGTATACATGCCGCAAACCTTATCAATGCGGGAATCATGCCGCTGAGCTTTGCAAATGCGGAGGATTATGACAAAATCGAACAGGGCGACGAGCTTGTCCTTTCAGACATTTTCTCAGGCCTTGACACCGGAAGCTTTATCCTTCACAACAAGACCAAAAACACAGACATCCCTCTTACCGGGCTCTTCACCGACCGCCAGAAAGAAATCCTTAAGGCCGGAGACCTGCTTCAGTATACAAAGTCAAAAAAATAAGATTGAAGGTTACTGATTGATGGAAAAATACATTGACGCTGCTGTCGAACAGTTTCGAACACTTCTCACACAGCAGATTGAAAGATCCGAAAAGATGGCAAACGATACGGAAAAGGTTGACTTTGCCTCTCTCCCACAGATAAAAATCGGAGTTGTCGGAGGAGACGGAATCGGTCCTATCATAACGGCCGAGGCCGAGGAGCTTCTCAGATATCTCCTCAAAGATGAGGTTGAGTCGGGAAAGGTTCTTATTGAAAACATAGAAGGACTCACAATCGAAAACAGACTTGAAAAAAATCAGGCTGTTCCGTCGGACGTCCTCGAAAAGATAAAATCGTGCCATGTGCTTCTAAAGGGCCCTACGACGACCCCGAACGGAGGCACAATGGAAAGTGCGAATGTTACTCTGCGACGTGAGCTTGACCTCTACGCAAACGTAAGGCCGGTTCTCGTTCCGGAGGAAAACATAGACTGGACTTTCTACCGTGAAAATACAGAGGGAGAATACGTTCTGGGTTCACGCGGTGTTGAAATTCCGGATACCCTCGCTTTTGACTTCAAGGTTACGACTGACCCCGGAACCAGAAGAATTGCGAGAGCCGCTTTTGATTACGCAAAGCAGAACGGTAAAAGCAAGGTTGCTATCGTAACAAAAGCAAATATTATGAAAAAGACAGACGGCAAGTTTTCAAAAATCTGCCATGAGGTTGCAAAGGAATATCCGGGAATTGAAGCCGACGAGTGGTATATCGACATCATGACCGCCAACCTTGTAAACAAAGATATTCGCAGCGACTTCCAAGTATTTGTTATGCCAAACCTTTATGGGGACATCATCACCGACGAAGCAGCACAAATCCAGGGCGGAGTCGGAACGGCAGGTTCGGCTAACATTGGCGACAGATATGCCATGTTTGAAGCAATTCACGGCAGTGCTCCCAGACTTATTGAAGAAGGAAAAGGCGATTATGCCAACCCTTCGAGCATATTCAGAGCAACCGAGATGCTTCTTCGTCATATCGGATTCACCGACAAAGCAGAAATCCTTAAAAATGCGCTCAACAATAACAAATTCGGTGACAATGAAACCTGCCGCGAATTTGGAGATAAAATAAGGAGATATTGTTATGGGATCTAAGTATATTTCAATTTCAGTTATCAAAAGGCTACCTCGTTATTACCGATTTTTAGGCATGCTGAAAGATGCCGGAATGGTTCGTATTTCAAGCAGGGAGCTTGCAGACAGAATGGGTCTCTCCGCTTCTCAGATAAGACAGGACCTCAACTGCTTCGGCGGATTCGGTCAGCAGGGATACGGATACAATATCGAAAGCCTTCAGAATGAAATAGGAAAGATTTTAGGTGTTGACAGAGGACTCAAAACCATACTTATAGGTGCGGGAAATCTCGGAAAAACCATCGTTGGGGAGATGGACTTCAAGACTCGCGGCTTTGACCTCATAGGTATTTTTGACAAAAAGGAATCCCTTGCAGGTCAGATACTCAGCGGCTTGCCCGTACGTCCGGCAAGTGATATCGAAGACTTCTGCAAGGAAAACGGTGTAGAAGTTGCCATACTCTGTATACCCTACAAGGAAGCTGCCGCAATTTCCGAGCTTCTCGTTGAAACCTGCGGAATAAAAGGCTTCTGGAATTTCTCCCACTACAACATAAATGAAAAATATCCTCGTGTTGCCGTTGAAAACATGCATTTCAACGACAGCCTCATGACGCTCTGTTATCAGGTTATAAACTCAGACAATTAAAAAATCAAGGTGTAAAAATAATGAAGCAATTGCTTAACTATATGCCGCTTGACATCGTACCGCACCCGGAGGGCTTTATAATTGTCATTCCCGACGGCAAGGATGAAAACGGCAGGCTCAGGATTTCATTCAGATTTTACAATTTCACCACGAAAAAGGCACAGAGAGTTAAGCGCAATTTTTATACTCAGCACAAATTCGGCAGAGCATACATAGAAATTGCATCTCAGATAAAGGATTACATCACCTGCTCCGTCTGTGAGGGACCGACAGATTTTATAAACGTCGTCTTTCCCACCGGTGAAATGGGTGTGTTTGACTGTGTCGGAAACCTCACATGGACGGGAGATCTCTCTTATCATGAATGCCCCGTCAGAAGCTGCGCACCGGAGGAAAACTATATCTGGTGCTGCGTACCGGATCAAAATGCCATTGTGAGGTATTCAAAGAAGCTTCAGCGCATAGACTTTCGTATCGGAGGGGCTGACCAAACAGCAATCGGGCGGCCTATGTCGGTGAGCAGAATCGGAAACAATTTATACGTCTGCTGTAAATCTTCAATGAACATTAAAAAGATAAGTCTCGACAATTATGTTGCGACAGACTACAAAAAATTCGAAGAGCCGGTCCTCCGTTATCTTCGTGTTGCCGGAGAAGAAGTGGTTGTACTTTCATCCGGAGTATATCTTCTCGACAAAGAATAATTAAACAAAAAACAATCATGCATAATAACCCCCCTGTTTTCATATCCTTAAGTAGTTATGAAAATAGGAGGGCTGTTTTTTGAAGGGTATAGTTGAAGAACGGGCAGTTTTGCTCGGTGAGTATATTGCCGAAACAGGCTCTACGGTACGACAGACAGCAAAGGTTTTCGGCCTGTCAAAAAGCACGGTACATACGGAAGTGATAAATTAGAACGGTTGATATGGGCGATACAGTAAGCGCCCATATAAGCAAATAGGCGGCATAGATCAGCACCGGGGACGGGCTGACCTATGCCGCCTATTTCGTTTTGGAAGGAAGGGGTACAGCTGCACCTATGCAGGCTGTACCAGCTTCCCGACAAAATCGGGGTTTCCAAAGGGGCTTCCCCTTTGGCACACGACTTTGCAACGCAAAGTGTAGTGTGTTATACCTGCTGTCACGGCTGGCGGGTAAAATGAGAGTTTCGCCGGATGGAAACGCTCACTTTGCCCGGCAGGAAAACGGACAGGTTTTTGCGGATAGGGGTGAGCAAAAAGCTGGGCGGTTTCGGGAGTGGCAGCAGGTATATAAAACTCACCAGTAAACAAAATCGATTGTAAGAGATATGTCTGTACTGCTCAAACGCCGCTTCAATTCTGTTAGATGGATAAGGAAATTGATAGAAAAAACATCTTCCCATTTTTCTACCATATTAGCACGCCCATCAAAGATTAATACCATTCTAAACTCTGTGGGAGAAACAGCTAAATCTCCTGGCAATGTTAAAGAACCCATACCTGCTTCACATTTTTCGAGTGTCAGCATAGCTTGGTCAATGGCATACGCAAAATCATTCGGCTTTCCTATCTTCACAAAGTATAGGGTCTGATCCTTGCAAAAGTCGCACACTTCATATCTGTATCGGCCATTACCTTCCGGATCAACAGGTACGGTTCGCGGGTGTAAACAAATTGCCCCTATCAGCTGCGAAATGTTCTGATTGTAGAAAGTTTCATATGGTTGCCTGCTGTTTGTTTCGTCATAAAAACCGTTTTCCCTTGCAAATTGAATGACATCGTCTTTAGATAGTGCAAACTCGTCTTGAGAATGATTTATAAAAGCAACCCTTTTGGCTTCTTGGAAGATACGGTCAAGATATGCAATGTTAAAGGAGCACCATTTGCCATTGCGCAAGCAAAAATTATCTTCTGTGATAAATTCCAGATACTCCGTGATAGGTTTGCGGTTTGTCCATGCATCATTGGCGTATTCAATAGAGATGTTAATTTTCTGAATTACTTCTTGTAGCGCAAATTCTTTTTCCCTAACAAACTCATTAATTGCAGTTATGGATAATTCACCATCGAATTCAAGGCTTTTATGATTACAGCTTAATTTGAAACGGACAGAATCGTTCTGTATTAGCCGTGTTCCCATCATGTAGAAAGATGGAACATTTATTAAGTTTCCATCGTTAGCGGCTCCGTCATATTGCTCAATAGCAACAGCTAATTGATGATAAAGGCTTTCAATTTTTTCTGCATCTTCTTCTACATCCAAAAAAGTTAATCTCGGTAGAGAAATCGAGCTATCTGCTTTTATTATTTCATTTAGGAGATTCAATTTTTCGCCGATTTCAGTTGGCTTCTCTTCCCATTTGAATTGTGCAGAGGTGCCGCAGTTAATAGTAGTTCCCCATAACTCTGGATCAAGACTTGTTCCTCGAATATAGGTAGGTATCTCTCCGCTACGATAGGACAGCACTGTACCGCCCAAGTAATCCATGTGCATTTTACTTAGCTTGCTACCATGAGAAATATTTTGTTGTGCTCGAACCTGGTCTAAATCAATTAGTCGTTCTGCAACAGCCACTCCAAAATTAAAATCACAATAATCGCTCACATAAAAGTGTGCATTGCCATAAGAAACAACAAAACAAGAGTCTTCCCTATAACAAATTAAGGCTGCTCCATATATTTTTAATTCTTGGCTCAAATCCCATTCGGTACAGGTGGATAATAAATTTACCCAAGGAGAGCCCTTTCGGTTGTCTTTATCGCAAAACATGAGGGTAAATGTATATCCAGAGGGGTTTTGAATACACTCCGGTTTCAATGGTATTTCTTCAAATCTTCGATCTTCCAAGAACGACTTGAAGCTCTCTGCTTTTTCTGGAAGAATGCGGTATATATTGTAGTCATAGAGCGGTTTATCGTCTCTCTTTCGTGGCATACCAACACCTCGTTTTTGCAAATAATATCTAGTGAAGGTTAAATGCCTGCAACAGATAAAATTTGCAACGAAAAATCTCTATATTCAGCGCTGCTTTGATTCAAAAGTTCAGATATTCGGTAAAATTTGTTTGTAGTCGGAGATTCTTTTTGTGCCATGTTCATATCAATGCGGTCAACATTAACTACTGTCCAGCACTCTACATAACCATCTTTTTTTGCCTTCTGATGGCTTTTTTCGGCCTCTCCCACTCGGTTGTGAATATTCGAGTAGTCTTGTCCTCCTTTAACCTCGATTGCAACTAAATTTCGGTATTTGTCTGTTGCTAATTCTTCCCTTATCACAATATCGGGATCAGCTGCAAATTGTATGTATACGGTACGGCCTGAATTATTCTTTAATTCAATGCATCTTGAGTTAGAGCGAACAACAGATGCGCTTACAATTTGATAAACTACATCGAATACTTGTGAAATAGCAGAAGTCCCTTTTTGGACATTAGCCCCGCCACGAAGTTGTGGTCCCAATGTCAAAAGGGTCAACTGATCAAAGAATCCGGAACTGATCATTTGGTCCTCAAGATGCTCCAACATATATTTTGCACTGAGATTTAATGCTCGGCATAATTCTGGTAGAGCACTACGTTGCTTTTGCGAAAGGGAGCCCTTTTCCTCTAATGATTTGAACATCCCTGCGCCAGTGGCGGCAGTGTAAAAGCCTTTTTGACTGTAACCTAGCAAAAGACGATAATAGCCCAGTAATCTAGGGTTCTTTTCCAAAATACTTGGAACCGCAAACAATAATTCGCCTCTCATTCCATGCGTGGCAAGAGTTTGTAGAGAACCATTGTTAACATACTCATGTAGCTCTGAATCAAGTATATTAATTTCCATTACTGCAACTGTCGTAGCCAAGGCATCCTGAAGAAACGTCTCTCGTAATTCTTTCAATGTATTAGCAAAACCGACCTGGGTATTGGGCAAGTCAAATATTATTGCCATCTTATTCACCTACAACTTTCAACACTGGAAGTTCTAAAATATCCAATCGTGTTCTTGCAATTTTAACATACTCATCGTTTAACTCTATGCCAACAAATTGTCTATTAAATTCTTGACAAACAACGCCAACTGTTCCAGAACCAAAAAATGGGTCAAGCACAAAATCATTCTCTTTAGTTGAGGCAAGAATACATGGTTCTATCAAAGCAGGAGGGAATGTTGCAAAGTGGGCTTCTGCAAACGGCGCGGTGTTTACATTCCAAACTGTGCGCTTGTTGCGTCCATTTTCTTTTATGGCTTGGTAATCGTAATAATATTTTTCTTTTTTTGTAAGCATAAAAACATATTCGTGGGAACGTGTTGGCCGATCTTTCACGCTTTCTGGCATAGCATTAGGTTTGTTCCAAATAATATCACTACGCAAAAACCAACCATCAGCTTGTAAGGCTAGGGCCAGCCTCCACGGAATTCCTAACAAATCTTTTGGTTTCAATCCTTCTGGAGTGTCGGGACGAACACTCATTGCTCTAGCTGGATTCTTTTTGTCAGGTGCTCTATACCCACGATTTCCGCTAGTATACCCATCACCAATATTTAACCAAAACACACCATCATCTCGTAAAACTCTTTTTGCTTCAGCAAAAACAGATACTAATTTATTAATGTACTGCTGTAATTTTTCCTCCAGGCCAATTTGACCTTTAATACCATAATCTCGAAGTCCCCAATATGGCGGTGAAGTAACAATGCACTGCACTGAAGCCGATGGAATTTTTTGTAAAGCAAGTATAGCATCACTTTCAATTATAATCGAGTTATCGAGATTAATAGGGGTTGTTGTAATTTTTTTATATGTAATATCGCCCATTTTCATTTTTGCTCCTTAAACATACGATATTGTTTCTTTAGTTTTTTTGTCGGTTTCTCTGCATTCTCTGGAATAACCCAGATGCGACTCATTCGAGTTGCTCCAATTATACGTTCTTCTTTACAGAGAATCTGAACTTGGCGCGGGGTTATTCCCCATTTTTGTGCCGCTTCTTGAACCGTAATATATCCGTTCATTTATATTACCTCAGCAGAGTTTTTGGGGGAGAAGCTATTAACTGTCTATATTATATTCGTTTAAGCGAAATTACACAAGGGATTCTTTTGATAGGAAACGAATACATTTTTAGGTGTCTCGCACTTGTTCTATCATTTTTATCGCCAATCGTTGAAACTCCTCTGCTGTTTCCTCATCCATTGGGATAATCTGCCCAATCTGCCTAGCAATCATCGCAGTCACATCGTCCATTGACACCGGCTCCTGCTGTTGCCCAGCCAGCGCGTCCCTCATGGTTTGAAGCATTGCGGCGGTGGCTACTCCTCCCGGCTGTCCACCGCTATCCATATCTTTTTTAATATCTCGCAGGATGGCAAGGAACACATTTTTGATTTTTTCAATCTCCGCCTCATGTTCCCCCATCTTTTGGGCGTTCAAAAGCTGCAAATCCGGCTTTGCTCCTGCCCGATATTCCGGGTGTTCTTTCATCAGGTCAGACAGGGAAGCCGTTGCCATCTCGATAATCTGGTTTCGTGCCATTATCCCCTTTGCTGCCGTGTCCTGAAAATATATCCGTATCAAATCTATCAGTTTGGGGAAATTCCTGTGTTCTAACAACCGATTGAGGATTTGTACATCGACAGCGCCCGTGACAAGCCTTTTAACCGCTTCATTAGACAGGCCCAGTTCAGAAATATCATAGCTTTTCGGGACGCTGACAGGGGTAAGACCCAGGATATAATCCGTAGATGTTTTCAATTCCTTTGCCAGCTTTATCAGATAATCGCTGCTGATAGTTTTGAGGCTGCCATTTTCAATGCGGGTGATCTGGGATGCATCGATCCCGGTTTTCCGGCTCAATTCTTTCTTTGTCATCCCCAGGTTCGTCCTCAAATCGCCAATCCGGTCGCCTGGATGTTCCTCAAACTGTTTTGCCGCCATATTTCCCCCTCCTTGCCTGTATTTCTTTCAGTTTACCACACCATTCCACATTTAGGAATAGCAGTAATTGCTGATTTACAATTTTGAAGGTCTACACGATGGCATAAATGCAATTCCCGCAGAAAAATGGGAATTGCATTTTTTCATGATAAACTGATCTCACAACCGGTTGGATACAACAAGAAAAGAGGGGTCAGCATCCATCCTACCAAAACTTTGCCGCCGCTGGAACGCAGGCCAGACGGTTCCCTTTACCGCATGACACCAGCGCAGCGGAAACGGGCAAGCGCCCGGATACGCCGGGAGTGCTGTTGCTGTGAAGACGGCAACTGTATTGCCCTTGATGATGGGGACGCCTGCACCTGCCCGCAGACGGTTTCTTTCTCGGTCTGCTGCAAGTGGTTCCGGTGGGCGGTCTTGCCGCTGGACGGGGCGTTGGAAGCAGAGATTTTCCGGGATAAGGACTTGAAACGCTGTGCAGTCTGCGGCGGCGTATTCGTCCCCAAATCCAACCGGGCTAAATACTGCCCCGGCTGCGCCGCCAAAGTTCACAGGCGGCAGAAAACAGAAAGTGAACGGAAAAGGAGGTCTTGTGTGGACAGTTAGGAGCAAAAAAGCCTTGATTTATCAGGCTTCACAGGCCCGAAACCGGGGCGGGTGGTATAAACTATCGCCCACCCCAGAAAACGGGCTTCTAACCGTCCACAAAACACGCTATGACAAACACGATTTACATTCATCAGCCGGAACAGGCGTTCAGCTTCGCCCGGCTCCCCAATTTTCTCTTTGAAGCCCCTACATTCCAGCCTCTATCCAACGAGGCAAAGCTACTGTACGCCTTTATCCTGCGACGGGCGGAGTTATCCCGGAAAAATGGGTGGGCGGACGAGTACGGGCGGATTTATCTGTACTATCCCATCTGCGAGATGGTTGACCTGCTCTGCTGTGGGCGGCAAAAGGCGGTGAATACCCTGCGGGAACTGCAATACGCCGGGCTGGTGGAGATCCAGAAGCAGGGCTGTGGAAAACCCAACCGCATTTACCCAAAATCCTATGAAGCGGTTTCAAACACCGACTTCAAGAAATCCGGTTATGGTACGCCGGAGGATTGAAAACTGTACCCATGAAGTACGGAAATCACCCTTGAGAAGTACGGAAACCGGACGGTATATAGAAATACAAAGATTAAGAGATTGATTTAGATTCTATCCATTCCAATCCTATCCGAGCTTTTTCTGGCAGGATTTTCCCTGTGGAAAACCCCGGATGGGAAAGGAATGGGGAAAGGAGTTTCATGGCACAACACGCAATTTTGCGTTTTGAGAAGCACAAGGGCAACCCGGCAAGGCCGCTGGAAGCCCATCACGAACGGCAGAAAGAGCAGTATGCCAGCAATCCCGACATTGACACCGCCAAGAGCAAGTACAACTTCCATATAGTCAAGCCGGAGGGACGCTATTACCGCTTCATTCAGAGCCGAATTGAGCAGGCCGGATGCCGGACAAGGAAAGACAGTACACGGTTTGTCGATACGCTGATAACCGCCAGCCCGGAGTTTTTCAAAGGGAAATCCCCAAAGGAAATACAGGCGTTTTTCCAGCGGGCAGCGGATTTCCTCATTGACCAGGTAGGCCGGGAAAATATCGTGTCGGCTGTGGTACACATGGACGAGAAAACGCCCCACCTGCATTTGACCTTTGTGCCGCTGACAAAGGACAACCGCCTGTGCGCCAAAGAAATCATCGGCAACCGGGCAAACCTGACGAAGTGGCAGGATGACTTTCACGCCTACATGGTGGAGAAATACCCGGATTTGGAGCGTGGGGAGAGCTCCAGCAAGACAGGCCGGAAGCATATCCCCACCCGGCTTTTCAAGCAGGCGGTTTCCCTTTCCAAACAGGCCAGAGCCATTGAAGCCATCCTTGACGGCATGAACCCGCTGAACGCCGGAAAGAAAAAGGAAGAAGCCCTCTCCCTGCTGAAAAAGTGGTTCCCGCAGATGGAGGACTTCTCCGGGCAGCTGAAAAAGTACAAGATCACGATCAAAGACCTTTTGGAAGAAAATCAAAAGCTGGAAGCAAGGGCAAAGGCCAGTGAAAGCGGGAAGATGAAAGACCGCATGGAGCGGGCAAAGCTGGAAAGTGAATTGCACGATATGCAGCGGCTGCTTGACCGCATCCCGCCGGAAATCCGCAGGGAATTAGGGCAGGCACAGCGACCCTACCAGGGGCATGATCTTTGACAACCCTATCAGGTACTATTTTCCGCCTTGTTTTCATAGACATGGACAAAGGGCAGGCAGCAAGAGGGAGGTGGGAATGCTGCTGTGAAAAAGAGGAAACTCAATTACCGCTTCCATAACCCTAACCCGACGGCAGCTACCGCCGATTACTTACTGAAAATCTTTATGGAAGCAAACCAGGAAAAGGTACAGCTTGCCATTCAGTCTGCCGCAGATACGGCGGACGGTTCCGGCAAAAAGGAAAACGAGGGGCGCCCTGCATAAGCGGGGCGCCCCTTTCCCTATTGCAATCCAAAACAGCACATGATAAAATATGGTTGTAACAGAACGGTTTTATTTTAACAGAGAGGTTTTGCTATGAACATCGCCGCTTACTGCCGCGTTTCCACCGATAAAGAAGATCAGCTTAACAGCCTGGAAGCGCAGAAAGAATTCTTCTCCGAATATACCAAACGCACCGGGGACAACCTTGTGCGCCTTTACGCAGACGAGGGCATCTCCGGTACCAAAATCAAAAACCGCAAGGAGTTTTTGCGGATGATGGCGGATGCAGAGCACGGCCTCTTTGACATGGTAGTGGTCAAGGACATTTCTCGTTTCGCCCGGAACACGGTTGACCTCTTGCAAAATGTCCGCAAGCTGAAAGCGTTGGGAATCGAAACCCAGTTTTTGACCGCCAACATGACCAGTATGGGCAATAGCGAATTTGTGCTGACGATCTTCGGGGCCCTTGCCCAGGAAGAAAGCGCCAATACCTCTAAGCGGGTGAAGTTCGGTAAGAAAATGAATGCGGAAAAAGGCCGCGTCCCCAACATCGTCTACGGGTATGATAAGACCATCGGGGATTACTTCAACCTTGCGATCAACGAGGAGGAAGCGGCGGTTGTCCGCCAGATTTATGAGTGGTATATTAAGGACGGCTATGGGGCGGCAAAGATCTCCATATTCCTCAATGAGCGGGGGTTGCGGACAAAGCGGAACTGCCAATGGAGCCAGAACGGTGTCTGTCGCATCCTCACCAACGAACTCTATACCGGGAAAATCATCAATGGCAAACAGGAAGTGACCGACTTTTTAACCGGCCAGCGGGCGGACAAGGACGCTTCGGAATGGATGGTGGTGGAGCGGCCAGACCTGCGGATCATTGACCCGGAAACCTTTGAGCGGGCCCAGCAGATCATGCAGTCCCGCGGCAAGGCGTTCAAGGTGGACAAGGAACGGCAAAGCAACAAATACCTGTTCTCCACCCTCATCAAGTGTAAGGAGTGCGGCTGGTCCTTCCGGCGCACCGTCCGCACCTACAAAAACACCTATGTCCGCTGGGTCTGCTCCGGCCACAACGGGCGCGGGGCGGACAACTGCCCCAACGCCGTGACGGTGGACGAGGACGAACTCATTGAGGTTTTGCAGGAATATTTCACCGGGCTGCTGAAAGCAAAGAAAAATGTCATCCGCTATGTAGTGGGGGAATTCCAGCGGGTCTATAAAGCAAAGGATGAAAACCTGAACTATGAAAAGGAACTGACCGCCCAGCTTGCCAGGCTGCAAAAGACCCGGCAAAAATATATGGATATGTACGCCGACGATTTAATCTCCCGCGAGGAACTCAATGATAAGATCGGCGGGATGCGCAAAGAGATCGAGCGGCTGGAAAACGAGCTGAAAATGGTGTCTTACCATCTGACAAAAGGTGAGCAGCTGGAAGGCGTCCTGCAACAGACTTTCAAGGAAATTGAGGACATCACCGATGTGCGACAGATGACCAACGCACAGCTCAAGCGGATCATCCAGAAGATCGAGGTGGACAAGGACGGGAATGTAGATATTTATCTGCGCCTGTTCGGTGATTTGGGCTTGGACGAAACCGTTCTAATTCGTCACGACGAAACATACGGATGTCTCTGAGAGGCTGAGCCGTCAAAATCCCGCACTTTATAAAGAGGTACGTGCGGTGCTTGACAACAACAAGGCGCAGAGACATATACGCGGCGGTCTCGCAACCAAAGAAAAATATATGCAAAAAAGAAAATCCCGGGGTCGGTAAAACGGCCTCGGGACTTAACTTTATTGTTGCTCAGTCGGAATTGTAGTCCTTGTATATCCTCGTAATTCCCACACCCTTTTCCTCCGCAAGCTTTTTAACGCTGTCATACTCAAGCGAAATCTTTGAAAAATCTCCGTAGGAAAATCTGTTGGCATGCACAACTCCGTACGCTGTTGTAACCTCGGTTTTTTCTCTGTCCATTATAATCCTGTCCGCTGTGCGGTATCTCAGCCCCACAGATGAGGTATTTTCAAATATAATCCTTACGGCCTCGTCAAAGACTTCCGGCTTACACATGGCGGTAAGTGAGTACGCAGGTCTGGACTTCTTCATAACTATCGGCGTGAAAAATACGTCTTTGACACCTGCCTTCAGGAGCTGCTCCAACGCATATCCCATCTCTTCAGCGGAAGAGTCGTCGATATTTGTTTCAATGACGATTACGCTGTCTCTGTTTTTCTCTGTGGTCTCATTTAAAGCCTCTTTATAGATAATACCTCGAAGTACGTTTGCGTTGGGAAAAGTCCTTTTACCGGCTCCGTACCCGATTTGTTCAATAAGCATGGTCTCCGGCTTTTTAAAGCCTTCACTGTAAGCCGCAACGATAGCGGCACCGGTCGGAGTAACCATCTCTCCCTGTATGTCGGTTATCTTAAGAGGTATATCCCTATCCCTGCATATCTGGAGCGTAGCCGGACACGGTACGGGAATTACGCCGTGAGAGCATTTTATTTGTCCCGAGCCCTCAGTTAACGGCGATGTAACAACCCTGTCAACCTTAAGGTCATACATACAAAAAGCAACCGCGCATATATCCACTATCGAGTCTACTGCCCCAACCTCGTGAAAGTGTACGCTGTCTATAGGCAGACCGTGTACTCTTGCCTCTGCTTTTGCGACACTTTCAAAGATTTCTTTTGCCTTGAATCTTGCGGGAAGAGGTAACTCGGACTTGTCGATTATTTCATATATCTCTCTTAATCCGCGCTCGGTTTCCTGTAATTCATCCTTGATAATCACATCAAAATCATAAGCATATATGCCGTTTTTTTCAACATGACCGAATTTCAGTTCACACCCGAGCTTCATACCGTTTATAATACTTTCAAGCTTTTTTCTGTCAGCTCCGAGACTCAGAAGAGTTGCAACTGTCATGTCGCCGCTGATACCGGAACTGCACTCAAGATAAAGATTTTTCATTTAAGGCTTTCCCCCGTTTACTACAAGTGAATTGATTTGTGCAGCGGAATATCCTGCTCCGAAGCCGTTATCAATATTTACAACACTTGTTCCTGCCGCACAGGAATTTATCATTGCAAGCAGTGCCGAAACTCCTCCGAAGTTTGCCCCGTAGCCGATACTCGTCGGAACCGCTATAACCGGCACATCTACAAGACCTCCTATAACGGATGCGAGTGCACCCTCCATACCTGCAACGGCAACAACCGCATTTGCTTCACGTATTTTTTCAACCTTACTGAGAAGTCTGTGAATACCGGAAACGCCGACGTCATAATATCTGTCAACATTGGCGCCGCACATAAATGCAGTCACAGCCGCTTCCTCGGCAACCGGTATATCCGTTGTCCCTGCCGTACATATGGCAATCCTTCCGACGAATTCTTCAGGCTCACCGACTGTTATACAACAAGCGTCTCCGTGATAAACCGCCGTCGGTATTTCGGCTTTTATCGCCTTATACTGCTCAAGTGATGCCCTTGTTCCGAGTACAAGACCGTTTGCACTGTAAAGATGTTTAAAAATCTCCGCACATCTGTCTATGGGCTTGCTCTGGCAGAAGACAACCTCCGGGAAACCGGTTCTTATCTTTCTGTGATTGTCAAGACACGCAAAGCCTCCGATTTCTTCAAAGGGCAGAGTTTTCAATTTTTCATATGCCCTGTCGGTCGACAACTCTCCCGAGCTGACCGCCTCAAGTAATTCTCTAATATCCATAATATCTACCTCAGATATCCATACTTCCGGAACGTAGCCCGAGAAGGTCAAGTGTGATATATTTTACGCCGACCGCACCGAGTATTTTCTGCAGCTCATCCACAGGAACGGCTCCGGCGTCCGATCCTCCGGGCAACTCAATACGTGCGATATCTCCGTGCAGACGAAGTCGTGTATCCTCATACCCTCTTTGCTTTAAAAGCGTTTCACCGAGTTCAACCGCGCAAAGCATCTCTTCCGTCACATATGTACCGTATGGAAAGCGTGTAAGAAGACAGGGTGACGACGGAGCTTTTGCAATCTCAAGAGAAAGTTCATTGCCGATTTCCCTTATGTCCTTTTTTGTAAGACCGCACTCCGCAACGGGGCTGAATACACCGCATTCCTCTTTTGCTCTTAAACCGGGTCTGTACTCAAGAAGGTCATCGGCATTCGTTCCGTCGCAGATAACACCGTAGCCCCTTATCTGAGCAAGCTTTTTGAGCCTTGAAAACATCTCTTTTTTACAGAAATAGCAGCGTTCTTTATCGTTGTTTCTTATCTCGGGAATACTGAGTATATCCACACACAACTTTTCAAGCGGAACGGAAAGTGATTCGGCGAAGGTCTGAGCTTTTAAAACGGCGGTTGATCCCTCGGTAAGCTTTGTGTCAAAAGTCACCGCAAAAACATCCATATCCATTCTTTTTGCGGCGCAAAGCAAAATCGAACTGTCCACTCCTCCGGAAAAAGCAAGCACAAATTTTTTATCCGGCGCAATTTTCATAAGGCTTTCTTCGAGCCTTGTAAGTTTTTCACTTTTCAAGAAAAAAGCCTCCCTGTACCGTGTATTACACACAAACTTAACGATGTGTATTATACCAATTACAGGGAGATTTTTTAAGCCCCCGAGGGGGATGCTATTTCAGTGCGGAAAGGTCGAGCATTTCGTACTTTTTGAGAAACTCTTTTACGTCTGAAAGAATTGTCTGAACCCCACCCTCTTTATTGCTTTCAATGTTGAGTGGAAGTATGGGGTCATGCACGGAAAGTCTTAACAAAAACCATCCGTCAGACGGAATATGCGCCGCACGAATTCCTTCATAATTGTCAGGTGCAATTACATAGTCCTCACGGCCGGAGATATACTGCTGAAGGTCATTTATAACCCTGTTACCGTATTCTCTGAAATCCTTTGTAAGAATTTTTATGCGGTACTCCTCTGCCTCGGCAGGCATAACGAGTGCTTCTATAAGACTGTCAAGAGTTTTACCCTCTCGAGCCAGAGTGGCAGCCTTAATTATTATTCTTGTTATGAGATATGCACCGTCATCAAGAAAATAATTTTCTCTCATTGCGGCGTGTCCCGAGGTTTCTATGGCAAGCGGCGTATTTCGGCACTCCTCAAGGTTCAGACGTTTTGCCTCGTTTATTACGTTCTTATAGCCTCTTTTGAAGCGATGATGCTTTCCTCCGAGTACATTTTCTATAAAGTCATGAAGTCCGGAGCTTGTAACCGAGTCGGTTACTATGGTTCCCCCCTCATTATCCTCAAGCGCAATAACGGACGCAAGTGCGATAAGCGAATTTCTGTTTATCTCTTTTCCGTCGGCGGCAACACAGGCAGCACGGTCAACATCGGTATCAAATATAATACCGAGATCTGCATTGTTTTCAAGCACCGCACGGGACACCGAGTCCATAGCCTCTTTGTTTTCCGGATTCGGAATATGGTTCGGGAACATGCCGTCAGGCTCAAGGAACTGACTTCCTGTAATATCCGCACCGAGCGGTGCAAGGACCTTGTCTGCATAAAAGCCGCCGACGCCGTTTCCGGCATCAACAACAATTTTGAAGCCGCGCAAAGGACGTGAATAGTCATCTGAGTTTACACCGACGCATATTTTTTCACGAAGCATTGCAGCGTAATTGTTCATATAGTTCTCGCACGTAACCGTACCCTTCGGCATATCCTCGGGAAGGTCAGGCTTTTCGCCGTTTTGTGCTTTTGTAAGAATGGACTCGATATCAGCAGCCTCAAGACCGCCTTTTTTTATAAAAAACTTAAGTCCGTTCTTGTTCCACGGATGGTGACTTGCGGTTATCTCAATCGATGCGTCACACTCAAAATCCACCGTAGTCATAAACATAGCGGGAGTGGATGAGAGTCCGCAGTCCTTAATATTTATGCAAGAGTCAATAAGCGGAGGCAGTATAGCTGCCTTTATCCTCTCCGCCGAAACGCGCGAATCATGTCCGACAGCAACCGTAAACGTCTCTCCGTTTTGCGGAGCGACATTTTCATAAAGCCATGCGGCAAAGCCGTAAGATATACTGCAAAGTATCTCATCCGTAAGGTTGACGGGTTCGTCCGGTACACCGGATACTGCCGTCCCCCTTATGTCTGTTCCGCTTTTGAGCGGTCCGTAAATTTCATTAAGCATAAAAATCCCCTATTAATTGTAATCCGGCCTTTTCATAGAAAGACCTTTTTGTTTTTTCACACCTGAGATAAATCGTCTTATCTCTGTATTTCTCACAGAGGTATTTTATCAAGGTAAATGTGTAATGCTTACCTCTGCAATTTTCATTTGTAGACACCGCGCCCAGAAAAACGCTGTCGGGAGCAATGCACATGGCAGCCGCGGTCGACACAGCCTCCCCAGAGACCTTAAGCATAACCGGACACGAAATACCGTGCCTTACGCGGTGGGAGAAGTCGAGAATAAAGTCATCCGAAGAAGTGCAGATGTATCCAGGGTTGTTTTTCATAAGCACGGAATAGAAGGCCCTGTAGTCCTCAAGGTCAAATATCTCACTGTCTGTAATCGAGAATTCTTCCTTCGTCGTGACAGCTTTGCACAAAGCTCCACTCTCAAGGCCCATGATACATCCTGTTTTGACGGGTGGTACGGGAAAGATGTCGCAGCGTTCGGAAAGAAGTGAAGTATACCCGATAATGCCGAGAAATTCACGAATTTCCTCTGCTTCGGATTTTTCGCAGGTAACAACCGTGACGTTTCCGTAAAACTTAAGAATGAATGCCGTTATAAGACCTTCATCATCATACTGAACCCACGCGTCCGCAAAGTCAAATGCAGTACCGTAAGAGAGAAACGGGCCCAGTGCGGAAACACCGACTCCGCTTTTATGACAAAAATCTATAACCTGCGGACACTTTGATGATACGTCATTATAGTTTATGCCGTCAAGATACTTAATCATTCGGTAACTCCCCGGCAAGCTTAAAGAGCAGCTTTTCGGTCATTTCAAGATCTTTTTTTTCGATAACGCATACCGGCGAATGAAGATACCGACACGGTACCGAAACCGCCATAACACGGACTCCGTCTCCGACCCTCTGGACTGCCTGGGAGTCATTTCCTCCGGCAACCAGGGTTTTAGTCTGTGCGGTGATAGAGCTTTCCTCGGCGATTTTCATTGCCCTTCTATAAAGATTATAATCATATACGGTGCCCCTGTCCATATATGAAATAACCGGACCCTCTCCGAGAAGGCAGGCTCGTTTTTCTTTTTCCACGCCGCATATGTCTCCCGCCGTCGTGGCTTCAAGGATGACGGCGATATCCGGGTCAAGTGCGTAGGTTGCCGTCAAAGCTCCCCTTGCGCCTATTTCCTCCTGTACGGTAAAGGCAAAGTCGATGTCATACGGCAAGTCCGAATTGATAAGCTTAATCATAAAGGCACAACCTACCCGGTCATCAAGCGCCTTAGCTTTTATCCGTGAGTTACCTGTGCCGAATTCAACAAAATCCGAGTTAAAGTACGCAATATCTCCGGGCAAAACGTGTCTTTGTGTTTCCTCTTTTGATGAAAATCCGACATCTATGAAAAGCTCCGAAAGCTTCGGTATTTTGTTTTTCTCATCCTTTTCGCAAAGGTGGATATGCTTAAGTGCGATAACTCCGACCGTACCGTCTTCAAGTCTTACCGTTCGCCCGATAAGCACTGCGGGGTCTATGCCGCCGACAGCGTCAAACTTCAAAAGGCCGTCATCACATACATACGTAATAATGAGGGCAACCTCATCCATGTGAGCACAGAGCATGACTTTATTCTTCGGTCTCTTTTCACCCTTTTTGTGAACTATCAGATTTCCCATGCTGTCCGTTTCAAAGTCAATACCCTCAGGAAGCTTTTTAACGATAAGCCGACGAACCCTTTCTTCACGTCCGGACGCACCGTCTGTAAGAGAAAGCTCTTTTATAAGAGATATCATCAATTTGCGCCCCCTTCCCTTGCACACTCAAGGCAGAATGCAGCAATAAGTCTTGCCGAATTATTGATATCTTCCGTATCAATAACCTCAACAGGCGTATGCATAAACTTCAGAGGAAAAGAAACAAGTCCGGTCTTTATTCCGGCTTTTGTGACGGCAATCTCATCCGCATGAGTTCCCGTTCTTCCGCTCATTATCTCCGTCTGATACGGGATATCCTTTTCCTTGGCGATGTAAATAAGCCTGTCTGAAATCTCCCTTGAAATAATCGGCGAGATACCTATCATGGGACCCTTTCCCATCTCTGCCGATTCCTCGGGAGCGCAACCGGGTGTACGCGCAAAGCTTACATCCACAGCTATTGCCATGTCGGCATCGGTTAAAAATGCACTGTTTGCCGCGCCCCTGCCGGACACCTCTTCACCTACGGAAAAGCTGAGAACAAGTTCAGGCTTTTCCTCTCCGTCGGCGACAGCGCCGTTTATAAGTGAAAGCGCTTTTATTATCACGGCGATTCCGGATCTGTCATCAAGAGCACCGCTCATAACCTTATTTCCCGCCATCTCACAAAATGAGTATCTCGGAACGATTCTGTCGCCGGGATGAACCTTTTGCGACAGCTCTTCCGAGGAAAGTCCGGTATCCACGGCAAGGTCTTTTGCAGACTTTGCCTTTCCCTCATCTTCGGGGTTTGAAAGGTGAGGAGGAATTGAGGATACTACTCCGTAAACTGGCTCTGCTCCGAGTATGGTTACCTCGAGACCCGAAAGTATACGCTCATCCGTCCCGCCGCATTTGTCAAACCTTACAAAGCCGTTTTCGTCCGTATATGTCACGACAAAGCCCACCTGATCAACATGGGCATCAAGCATTATACGCGGACCTCTGCCGTGTACCTCACCTATAACAGATCCGCGCCCTGTCGTATATACGTTATCGGTCATACCATCAAGAAGCTCACAAACAGCCTCTGCCGCAGGTGATTCCGCCCCCGAAACACCGTACGGAGCGGTAAGCCTTCTAAGCAAATCAACCGTGTTCAAAAAATCCACCTCTGTTATCGTTTTATAGTTATTCAAGACCGTTAATAAGTTCAATCATTTCATCAAAAAATTCGTGGAACTTTTCCGGATTTCCGCAAGGAGAGCAGTAAAACCCGTGGTTTTCGCCCTCGTTGACGGGCATAACCGTCCACACTCCCTTTTCCGGCTTCATTCCGTCGGCAAAGAACACGTGATTGTTTTCTTCGGAATCCGGATACTGTGCACTTATTACGGGAACAAATCCGTCGTTCTTCTTCCAGCTGTCGTCAAGAATCCTGCCGTCAACTACGGTATGATTTCCGGCAAACCGTATGTATTTCCAAAACTTCGTAAGAATCTTATAACCGCCGGTATTTTTTTTTGCTTCCTTAAGTATTTCAGATTCTTTCATTTTCTCCGTTTCCTTTGAATCAAGAGAAGCGGAATAAGAAAGATAATACACTGTGGGAACAGTCGGAAATTTTTTATTGAGAACGCTCGCGCCGTTCAATGTCATATCATAGCCGCACTGATCCTTCGACACCGCAAGTCTGAAGTCATTCATGAGATCCATTCTGTCAAGTCCCCACTGTGAGAGCATGGGGTCATAGGTTGCCCCTTTTTTTTCAAGGTTATTCATCACAGCGGTGGTGATAAATGCCGGTAGCACGGGATCATTCATGTAATTGGAAAGAGGCGAACCGTTATGCGGTGAAGCAAGGGTTACTACGGCATTGATTCCGCCTGCATTTCCGCCCTTAAAAAGTTCCGAGCAAGCCTCTCCGGATGCGTCTTTTTCCGCCTTTGAGCCGTAAGCAAGAAGAGAAACAAGAACTCGCACCGTCGGACCTCCGAAGGAATGTCCGACTAAGTTTATCTTGCTTTTAAGATCCCACGGTGTGCCCATAACGGCTTTTCCCGTGTAATCGCGTCCGAAGCGTTCGTGTCCGTATTGTTCCGAATGTGCCTTGCCGTAGTCTACTCGAGTCCCGGTAAGCTGTGCATAAAGCTCACACGCTCTGTCATACGCGCTGCTCAGCGGTCCTACGGACGGGGCATACACCTCCGTTCCGTTTTCTCTGAGATATTTAAGAAGATCCTGCTCTTTTGAAAAACCCCAGTACGGCATTTTTTCATTCATTGCCGCATTTTCTCCCCAACCTGTCATTCCGTGTACGAAAACATAAGGATAAGGCCCTTTTCGGGTTTCGTTATTTTCCGAATTCGCGGTAACGTTTACGGAAACATCTCCTACCGGCTCGGCGTCTCCTCTGCCCTTGTACGGAACCGCTACAAGCACAAGCGGAATAAGTATAATCAACACAAGTAAAAGAACCATTATTTTAAAACCGGCTTTCAGTATTTTTCTGAGAATAAACAAAACATACACCTCTCCTGTTCATCGGCATATGATAAAATTATACCCAAAACGATATATCTTTACAAGGATAATAAAGGAACAAAAGGCCACTTTAAAAATTTTTAAAAAAGAATCAACCGACAGAGTCAACTGCCGGTTGATTTATTTGTGTTAAAGTTTTGTACTTAAACAGCCTTAAAATACTTAAGTCACTGTTTTAACTCATATATTTTCTCTTTTCTTTTTAAAAGCATAGGCTGCCGCCGCGCCTGTCACAAGAACAGAGAGAGTTGTACCGAAGATGGCATTTCCGTCCGCTGTTTTAGCGATTTTTTCATTCAGGAGCGTATCATTTTTCTTTGATGAGCTTCCGCCGTTATTTAAGTTTTGGGAAGCTGCCGTATCCTTATAAGTAATGGAATATGTTGAGAAAAGCTTTGTCTTGAACCTGAGAAGTCCCGTAGCAGGATCATACTTTGCCGGAACGACCACTGGTCTCGCCTCGTTTTCGCCGTCAAACCGATGCATAAGAATAATGCTGAACTCACGGTTAATTTTTTCATCGGTATTCCTGAGCTTTTCTGGAAGCTTTATCGAAACTTCAATTTCCTCGTTCAGCTCGCGAAGGGCTCTGTAATCCACTTTGTCATAGTCATCGGTTTCCCATTCTCTTGAAAACTCAAGCTCAAAAGCTTCTCCAAAGTCAAGTCCGCTTTTCTGTGCCTTTTCCATAAGGATATCGGCATGTTCCTTCCTTATGTCGGAATGAGAATTCAAGTTAAACAAGAGGTTCATACCGCCGAGCAGTATGTCATTATCCCCTTTTTCCGTAAGAGCATATAAATCCGCATCTGAGATAAATGCTTCTAAGTAATTATTTTTTTATCTGTCGTATCAATTATTTTGCCGATTGTAATTTCTTTCAATTCTACAATATCAATAGGATCTCCTGCTCCGGCAAAAATCACATATGTCTCTCCGGCCTCGAAATCGGAAAGCACATTTTCGGTTGTCCAGTTTGTAATACTGCTCGGGGAGGTATTTGCCAGTCGGTCCTCAGTCCCTTTAAGCATGCCGAAACTTATGCCGTCGACGGGTTTTAAAGTTATACGGTTCCCGTCATATCCGATGATTTGAATCTTCGGATCATTCGCACCTACTGTCATCGGCAAAATAAAAAATGCCGTAAGCACAAGGCAAAGAGTGAGAACAATGCTTATAATTTTTTTGCTCATAAAATTTTCCTCCTATGTCTTAGTGTTTAAATATTTGTACATCACATATTTGTACAAATAAATTTTAACAAAAAAAGGAAGTTTTTTTCAATTGGCAAATTTAACAAGCAATGTAAATTTTTTTGACAAATCCGTCTAAGTCTTATTCATCAAAATTTCAAAAACCTTTTTCAATATTTTTAATCCTTTGTCAATTTCGTCATACGAAATGACAAGCGGAGGCAGGAGGCGGACTACGTTCGCTCCTGCTGTAAGGCAAAGGAGGCCGTTTTCACGGGCTTCCTTTGCGACGCAGGCATTGGATGCTCCGCAGAGCTCAATGCCTGCCATAAGTCCGTCGCCGCGTACGTCCTTAACGCAGGCAGAATTAAACGAGCTTATTTTTTCACGAATGTACTGCCCCTTTTCCGAAACCTGATTCAGAAATTCGTCATTAAGCGCCGAGAGCACGCAAAGTGCGGCGACGGACGATAAGGGATTGCCGCCGAAGGTTGACCCATGGTCTCCGTATCCCATTACATCTGCGCATTTGTCGTTCACCAGAAAACCGCCCATGGGCAGTCCGGCGGCAATCCCCTTTGCAAACGAGCAAATATCCGGCTTGATTCCGTACTTCTGATAAGCAAACAGCGCACCTGTACGTCCTATGCCCGTTTGCACCTCATCGATAAGAAGAAGTATGTCATTTTCATCACAGAGCTTACGAAGCTCCCTTACATAATCCTGCGGAAGAACAAAGACACCGCCCTCTCCCTGAATCAGCTCAATCATAACGGCACATACATCGCCGTTTTTTATAAGACCTTTTATCTCGCCGATATCCCCGGGAGTCGCGTATTCAAAGCCCTCCGTAAAAGGATAAAAGAAGTCGTGAAAATGCTCCTGTCCCGTTGCCTTCAGGGTTGTAATGGTTCTTCCGTGAAAGGACTGCTTAAGCGTAATCACGGTACTTCTTCCCTTTCCGTACCTGTCAAAGCTGTATTTCCTTGCGGTCTTTATCATACCCTCATTTGCCTCGGCTCCGGAATTACCGAAGAACACGTATTTCATCCCGGCGCGTTTACAGAGCTGCTCGGCAAGTCTCACGCACGGTTCGGTATAGTAGAGATTCGACATATGCGTAAGCTTCAACGCCTGTTCGTATACCGCCTTCGCTACGTCTTTGTTTCCGTAGCCGAGAGACATAACACCAATCCCGCTCGTGAAATCCACATAAGACCTGCCCTCCGTGTCATAAACGGTTGCGCCGTGTCCGTGGTCAATTGCGACCGGATTTCTGGCATAGGTATGCATCACATACGCAGAGTCAAGCTTCTCTATTTCATTAAAATTCATAATACAATCACCAGATCATTGTTCCGATTCCCGCATGTGAGAGAACCTCTATAAGTATGGCGTGCGGCAGACGTCCGTCAAGGATATGCGTCCTGTGTACTCCGCCCTTAACCGCGTCTATACAGCAGTCTATCTTCGGTATCATACCGCCTGAGATAATTCCGGAGCTCTTGAGGTCATCTATCTCCGAAAGTTTTATAACCGGTATAAGGGTGCTGTCATCCTTTTGATCCATGAGAACTCCGCGTATGTCGGTCATAAGAATCAGCTTTTCCGCACCGAGGCTGACTGCTATCCTTGCAGCGGCAGTATCTGCATTTATGTTGTATGAATTGTTATCATCCATACCCACGGCAACCGTCGAAACAACCGGTATGGTTCCCTCTTTGAGCGCATTTTCTATGACTGCCGTATTCACCTCGACGATATCTCCGACAAGTCCCAGGTCCTCTCCGTTTTCACCGGTGTGTCTTTTGGCACGCAGAAGATTGTCGTCGATTCCGCAGATACCTACAGCCCTGCCGCCTGTTTTATTTATCTTTGAAACAAGATTCTTGTTTACTTTACCGCAGAGTACCATCTGAACGATATCCATGGTTTCCTCATCGGTATAACGAAGTCCGTTTACGAACTTACTCTCCTTGCCGGTTTTTCTGAGCATCTCGTTTATGTCGGGACCTCCGCCGTGCACAACAACAACCCTTATGCCTACAAGTGAAAGAAGTACGATATCCGAAATAACGGCACTGCAGAGTTCATCGGAGACCATTGCATTGCCGCCGTACTTTATAACAATCGTTTTGCCGTAATACTTCTGTATATACGGAAGTGCTTCTATAAGAGCCTGAGCCCTGTCTTCATATGACATATTCATGTTCTGTAATCTCCGTTTATCTTTACATAATCATAGGTAAGGTCGCAGCCCCACGCCGTGGCATCCTCTTCACCGTCATTCAGGTTTACGAGTATAAATATCTCATCAGATGAGAGAACTTTTGCGGCAAGCTCCTCCGAAAATTCAATTCCCGAGCCGTTCCTGCAAACCTTAACCTCTCCGTATTTACTCTTGAGTGCAACATCAACTCTCGAGATATCAAATTCTGCCGGCGCGTATCCTATGGCGCACAAAATACGTCCCCAGTTTGCGTCTTCGCCGAACATTGCCGTCTTAAACAAATCCGAGCAGATAACGGACTTCGCGACAACAATTGCGGTATCCTTATCCCTTGCACCCGAAACGATGCACTCAAGAAGCTTTGTCGCGCCCTCTCCGTCCTTTGCAAGCATTCTCGTAAGGTTTGCCATGACCTCGTAAAGCGCATCTGAAAAAGTATCAAAGGCCTCTCCGTGGCAGGTTATCTCGTCATTAAGACTGAGACCGTTTGCCATAAGGGACACCATGTCGTTTGTCGATGTATCCCCGTCAATCGAAAGGCAATTATACGTTACCTTCACCGTCCTTGAGAGAGCCTCACGTAAGAGTTCCCCTGAGATACTGCAATCGGTAGTTATAAAGTTCAGCGTTGTTGCCATATTCGGATGAATCATCCCCGAACCCTTTGCCATACCGCCCATATGACATATCGTTCCGTTTATTTCAAACTCGACGGCATATTCCTTTGGCGTTGTATCCGTTGTCATAATAGCTGTCGCAGCCTCGAGATTTTTATTGTAAGAAAGACTTGAAACCAGCTTCGGAACCGCCTTTTTTATCGGCTCCAGAGGAAGCACCTGACCTATAACTCCGGTTGAGGCAACTATGACCTGCTCCTTCGGTACGGAAAGCTCCTCCGCAACCAGACGGCACATCGCGTCTGCCTTTTCCACGCCGTCCGCATTACAAGTGTTGGCGTTTTTTGAATTTGCAATCACCGCTATCGCTTTATTTCCCGACTTTTCAAGATTATTTTTTGTAACGATGATAGGCGCGCCCTTCACTTTATTCTGTGTGTATACGGCGGCCGCTTCACACGGCACATCGCTTACAAAGAGACATATATCGTTTTTATGCTGTGCCGTCGGGTCATAGCCCTCAACCGGCGCCGCTTTTACTCCGCAGTACATACCGCTCGCCTTAAAGCCCTTTGCGGCACATATTCCTCCGTCTATAACCTTCATAAAACTAACTCCCTTTAAACCATATTCAAATACTTACACGTTCAAGCCCGCCGTTTCGTCAAATCCCAGCATAAGATTCATATTTTGTACGGCGGCACCGGATGCACCCTTTCCGAGATTGTCAAATCTCGAAGTTACAGTAATTCTATCGTCATTCCCGGATACGGTTATTTCCAGTGTATCCTTACCGGAAAATGAGCTTGCGGATAACATTCCGCTTGTCACAACCTCGGGATTTACGCTTATAAGCGCTTTGTTTCTATACTTCTCGTACAGTATGTCGCAGATTTGCCGTGCAGTATAGCCCGACACCGTCTCTTTATGGAGCATAACCGTAGTTTCCATGCCCTTGTAATAATCATCGACAACGGGGACAAATACCGGTGCGGATTCAAGACCGCAAACCCTTACTATTTCCGGCAGATGCTTATGCTCCTGTGAAAGCCCATATGCTCTCGGCGAATAATACTCCGCCGGTTTTTCATCACTTTCATACTCTGCAATCATCTTTTTTCCGCCTCCGGAGTAGCCGGTAAGTGAGAACGCGGTAAGCAATACGGATTTATCAATAATTCCGAGTTCAACAAGCGGATATACTATGGAGATAACTCCCGTCGCGTGACATCCGGGATTTGCAACAAGCTGTGAGCGGATTATCCTCTCTCTGTGTTCATAGGAGAGCTCCGAAAATCCGTATGTCCAAAGCGAATCTGTCCTATGCGCCGTAGACGCATCAATTATCTTGGTATGATTATTATCCTCATCAAGAAGAATAACCGCTTCCCTTGCGGCTTCATCCGGAAGACAAAGAAAAACAAGGTCTGCCGTATTGATTAGTTTTTTTCTTTCCTTCGGATTTTTACGTTCGTCATCAGGTATTGTAAGAAGTTCTATATCCTCTCTGCTTTTAAGACGGTCGGATATCTGCAGACCCGTAGTTCCCTCTTTGCCGTCAATAAAAACCCGTGGCTTCATTTTTGCTCCTCCTTCAAAAGATGATACATGTATAATAATACAATCTTTTTGTATATTCAAGAGTAAATTTGCATATTTTAAAAAAATATTCAAAAAACAAGAGACTAATATGCACATCACTGCATATTAGCCTCTTGCCTATGTGACACACCGACGTAGAAGGTGGATTGCGTATTAGTGTAGTCCTGGTGTGTTATTTATTTTCAATAATTATTCACGAAGACCGTATTTTTCAATTACATAATCCATATCCTTGTCACCGCGACCGGAAAGGTTTATAAGAATTGACCCGGTATTCATCTGTTTTGCAAGCCGTATTGCATGTGCAACGGCATGGCTGCTCTCTATTGCCGGAATGATTCCCTCCATTCGTGAGAGCGCATAAAATGCATCTATGGCCTCTTCATCCGAAACAGTATCATACTTAACCCTTCCCACATCATGTAAAAATGCATGCTCCGGTCCGGATGAAGGATAGTCGAGACCGCTTGCCACCGAGTAAACCGGTGCCGGTTCATCGTTTTCGTCCTTAAGCATTATACTGTTGAAGCCGTGCATAATTCCCTCTGTACCGTATGTGATGCTTGCAGCGTGGTCTCCCTGCGCAGTTCCTCTGCCAAGCGGCTCAACACCGTATATCTCGACAGGGTCGGCAAGAAATCCCGAAAACAGTCCTATGGAGTTAGAGCCGCCTCCGACACATGCCGTTATTATGTCCGGAAGCTCTCCTGTCATCTCGAGAAACTGCTCTCTTGCCTCCACTCCTATAATGTGCTGGAAGTCACGTACCATCATAGGGAACGGATGAGGACCGACAACCGAGCCGATACAATAAATACAATCCTTATACGTTTCGGAATATGCTTTGAATGCTGCGTCAACGGCCTCCTTAAGCGTCTGAAGACCATCGGTTACCTCTATGACATTTGCGCCGAGTATCTTCATACGCGCAACATTCGGAGCCTGTTTTTTTATGTCAACTGCACCCATATATATGTCGCACTCAAGCCCGAAGTACGCAGCCGCAGTTGCAAGTGCCACACCGTGCTGTCCCGCACCGGTCTCGGCGATGACCTTTTTCTTACCCATATACTTTGCAAGAAGCACTTCACCCATACAGTGATTAAGCTTATGTGCACCCGTATGGTTTAGGTCCTCACGCTTTGCGTAAAGCTGTACATTGCCGATAGAATTTGACAGCCTTTCAAGGTGTGTTATAGGTGTCGGTCTGCCCTGAAATTCTCTGCGTATTCTGCGAAGCTCGTTCACGAACTTTGACGATTTGCAGATGGTGAAGTAAGCCTCGGTTACTTCATCCATAGCCGCTTTCAGTTCATTCGGGATATATGCTCCTCCGTACTGACCGAAAAAACCGTCTTTATCAGGATAGTTTTTAAGATATGTGTTGAAATTTACTTCTGCCATTGTTCTTTCTCCTTTACACAGTGATTAAAAAATGTCTTGCTCCGGGGACGAAAGATATAAAAAAATCCTGTCCCACAGTAAATATACTGCCGGGACAGGAATAAACTCCTGCGGTGCCACCCTGCTTGGTTCTCCGTATTCGGAGTACCCTCTCATCCGTACTGACATACGTCGGTTTTGTTCACGGAGTACCGCTCCGTCTCACATACTCTGCAATAAAGCATTTCCGATTGCCCTTGGAAGTCCATTCATAAAAGCCGTTATCTGCCGCAATCACACCGCCTGCAGCTCTCTGAGAGAAACAAAACTCAAACTACTTACTCTTCCTCATCGGTTTATGCTCATTATACGTACAAGCGGCTTGTCTGTCAACAAATATTTTTCGGTCAAAATTTTTGTTGTAACTTAAAGAATCAATTGAAAAGAACTCGGATATACCGTTGATTTCAGGCATATCTTATTTGTATCTGCAAAAAGAAAAGAGAAAAATGCAGGACACATTTTCCTCTTTCCTGGCAGGGATGGCGCGACTTGAACGCACGAATGACGGAGTCAAAGTCCGTTGCCTTACCACTTGGCTACATCCCCGAATATGATAAATATTGAGTTTAAAAAAGGTGGCTTTTACAGCCACCCTTTGATGTGGGGTGGAAGATGGGATTCGAACCCACGATCTCCAGTGCCACAAACTGGCGCTTTAGGCCAACTAAGCTACATCCACCGCATATGATAAATGGCGCGCTGAGAGGGACTCGAACCCCCGACCCTCTGCTTAGAAGGCAGATGCTCTATCCAGCTGAGCTATCAACGCGTAGAGCGCAAAAAAAATGGAGCAGGTGATGGGAATCGAACCCACGTAACCAGCTTGGAAGGCTGGAATTCTACCATTGAACTACACCTGCGTCTATCTTCGCGACGGTGATTATTCTAACACAACCACCGTCACGTGTCAATAGAAAATTAAAGACTTTTCACAATGATTTCATTGTCTTTTACGCTGATATTTATACGTGTAACCGGAGTACCGTCAGCGTCGATTATTATGTCTGCAATTCTGTTTTCGATATTGCGCCTTATAACGTTTCTGAGATCTCTTGCACCTCTGACTCCCGAATCCATTTTGGAAACGATTGCAGCAGGAACATCCTTCGTGTAATTGAGGGTTATTCCCTTGTCAAGAAGCGGCTGTGAAAGCTCGGAAAGCATAAGAATGGCGATATCCTTGTAATTGTCCTCGGTGAGCTCGTTAAACACTACGATTTCATCAACACGTCCGAGGAATTCCGGACGGAGAAATTCACGAAGAGCTTTCATGGCTTTGTCACGATTTACATCGCCCTGCGACCTTGCAAATCCAAGTGCATTCTCCTTGCGCTCCGAGCCGGCATTTGACGTCATGACAATGATACAGTTTTCAAAGTTTACGGTTCTTCCCTGTGCGTCATTTATCCTGCCCTCGTCAAGAATCTGAAGAAGGATATTCATAACGTCCGGATGAGCCTTCTCTATCTCATCAAACAGGAGCACCGAATACGGTTTGCGGCGTACCTTCTCCGTGAGCTGTCCCGCCTCGTCATAGCCTACGTATCCCGGAGGCGAGCCTATGATTCTTGAGACGCTGTGCTTTTCCATAAACTCCGACATATCAAGTCTTATGAGCGTTTCCGGAGTATCAAACAGCTCCTCGGAAAGCCTTTTTACAAGTTCGGTCTTTCCTACGCCTGTCGGTCCCACAAAGATAAACGACGCCGGTCTGCGTCTTGTATTTATCTGAATACGGCTGCGCTTTACCGCAGCGCTGACAGCGGCTATAGCCTCATCCTGTCCCTTTATATGCTCCTTCAAATGCTCTTCAAGATGAGCAAGCTTGCGAAGATCCGATTCTATGACCTTTGAAGCCGGAATACCCGTCCAAAGCTGAATAACCTTTGCAAGGTCCTCTTCTTTTACGCTGTTATCCTTTGCGGCCTCGAGAAGAGCGGGAAGCCTTGCCTCAATGGCTATTATCTCCGCCTTTGTTTTAGCCTGTTCCTCATAATCCGGATTTTCGGTATCCTCCTCCATGTCGGAAAGGTCGGCTTTTGCATCCTCAAGCTCGTTTTCTGCAATTTCAGCTTCTGAAATTGCCTTGTTTCGAAGATTTGCACAGGTACATGCCTCATCAAGAAGGTCTATCGCCTTATCAGGTAAAAATCTGTCGGTGATATACCTTTCCGAAAGAACTACAGCCCTGTGAACAAGTTCATCGGAAATCTTAACTCTGTGATAGTCCTCATAGTAGTTCTTTATTCCCTTAAGGACCTCATAGGTCTGCTCTATGGATGGCTCGTCTATTTTAATCGGCTGGAAACGGCGCTCAAGCGCAGCATCCTTCTCAATATGCTTTCTGTACTCGGTAAAAGTAGTCGCGCCGATAACCTGAATCTCACCGCGTGAGAGCGCGGGCTTCAGTATGTTAGCGGCATTCATCGTGCCCTCAGCGTCACCTGTTCCCACAAGGTTGTGGACCTCATCTATAAAGAGGATGATATTTCCCTCGTGCTTAACTTCCTCCACAAGACCCTTTATACGACTTTCAAACTGTCCGCGGAACTGTGTTCCCGCAACAAGTGCCGTAAGGTCAAGAAGATGAATTTCCTTATCCTTCAGCTTTGCCGGAACATCTCCCGCTGAAATTCTGAGAGCAAGACCCTCGGCAATAGCGGTCTTACCTACGCCCGGCTCACCTATAAGACACGGATTGTTCTTTGAACGCCTGCAAAGAATCTGTATGGCACGGCTTATCTCCTGGTCCCTGCCTATGATTCTGTCAAGCTTTCCGTCACGTGCCTTTTCGGTAAGGTCGGTACAGTAGGTGCTTAAATACTTTCTTTTCTTTTTATCCGGCTTTTCGCCTCTTCTGCGGCGTTTATGCTTGCCGCCCTTTTCGTCTTTTGTGTCCTTTTCCTCAGTTTCAACTGTCTCCGAGTCGGAGTCCTTCTTCTGAAGTCCGCCGAGAGCACCGAAAAGGTTTGCGAGAGACGGCATTTCCTGTGCTCCGCCGCCTTCAAAATCCTCGTCCTCACCCATTCCCATAAGTGAGTTGAACTGCTCCGAAACGACGTCAACGTCATCAGGACTTATACCCATGTTCTCCATCATCTGCTTGACAGGTCCTATGTTGAGCTCCATGGCACATTTTATGCAGTAGCCAACGGGCTCTTCCTTACTGTCAATACCGTCTATTTTTGACACAAAAACAACCGCCGGGTTCTTTTTACATCTTGTACACATAATCTGTTTCATATCTTAAGACTGCTCCTCGTTTTCTTTTGTCTTTTTTCTGACCTTGTTTACCGTGTCCGGTATGTACGAACAGAAAGCAACCACGGTCAGCACCGCCGAAATCGTAACAAGCACGACAATAGCTCCGTGCGGCAATGTAACGTACGCCGACAGCGTACCGAATCCCGGTGCAAACAAAAGCAACAGACCCATCACACAGTAAAACGTAAATGTTGCGACTTTACCGTAAATAACTGCCGCCTCCGGGACAATATCCATACTGAGAAGAATAAAACTTCCCACAATCATTGTCAATTCCTTCACGCAAAAAAGTAAAAATACGTAGCTGAACGCTTTCAGAACTTCATCCTTTGAGCTGTGAAAATGAAAAAACATAAGCACCGTCAGAGCAATCTGCGTAAGCTTATCCGCAGCAGGATCAAGCAGCTTTCCAAGCTTGCTTATCTGATTGAAATGACGAGCTATTTTTCCGTCAAAAAGGTCGGTAAGTCCGGATACAAAAATAACAATAACCGCCGGCAAATACTTCCCCGACTGGAAAAGCAAAACAAAAACCGGAATTAAAATAATTCTGATAATTGAGAGAATATTCGGTATGGTAACAGCGTTTTCTCCCATACCCTTTAACTGTTCTTTTAGAGTATTAAGGCTTGCTTTATTGCCGCTCATATTTATCTCCTCTTATTTTTTCTCTGAGCATTTTTCTATTTTTCCTATGGCATAGACATACGTCTTATTTCCAATGTTCATAACGGAAATAGCCGTATTATCAGCCGGATACTCCCTGAATACCGAGCCTGAGCTTTTGTAGACGACAACCTTGTCCTCAAGAAGTACGCTCACCTTTCCGTCAGCAGCAAAAATTGATTTTACACTACTTGTGTATTTTTCCTCAAAGTTTTTTGAAAATGATGAAGAATAGGATTTTAAAATCTGTGAATTTCTGCTACCGTGCTCCGAAAGCACAAGAAGTAAATCTCCCTTGTCTGAAAATGTATAATTCGAAAGCGTATCCGACTCAAAAGACTTATCCTCTTTTGTTTTCAGATTCTTTATAAATGAAACCATGTTGTTTCCGAGAGCAACTACATTGTCCTTTGAAACGAATCTTACCTCAATTATAGCCGTTCCCGGATACTCAAACTCCGCCTTCGGCTCCGAATAAGCGAAATCAAAGATGTATACCTTTGAGTATATCTCACCGTCACGTGCTCCCACCACTGAAACAGCGGCGTACTTACCGTTATCGGAAAGGTCAACGGAAACAATGCTGTCATTTGCACAGTTCCAGACAAACTCCTCTTTTTTATATGAGTTATTCAGAACGGTAAGCTTTGACACGGATGAATCCGAAAGCGTTGCAAGTGCAAGATTTCCTTTTTTCCCGAGTGCGGCGGTGATTATCTTTTCGGGCTCGGGGGTTTCACCCGTATAGAGCGTGTCCGTTCTGTTTTCAATCCTGTATCTGTTTCCCTTTTGGTCAAACAGTACGACCTTACCGCCTTTTTTTGAAATAATCGGATTTGAGAAGGTGTGCTGTGCGCCCTTTACCTGCTTGGCGGTTGTGTCAAGGGACAGGGTCTTTTCATCCGTCAGCACAAAAATATCTCCGTTCAGTACCGTCATTCCCTCAACCGAGCTTGAATTTATTTTGTACGGATATCCCTCTCCGGGAGAAAGGGTCAGAAAAAAGTTTTTGATACTGTCATTCATGTCCGAGACGGAGGCAATACCGAGAGTTTCGGTTGCCATAAAGAGAAGAACAAGAATGAGTATTATCACGGAAACGGCGCGAAGTGCCGCTCTCTGCTTTTCGGATATCCTAAAGCGTCTGCGTTTTGTTTTCTCAGCCACTTTTTTCCTCACCTCCGTAGAAAACTTTATTTAAGTAAAGACCGCATGCCGGTGCTGTCTGCCCGGCAAGACTTCTGTCTTTTCCGAGAATCATTGAAGGGATACTCCCCGGAGAACATTTTCCCTCATTTATAAAGAGAAGCGTTCCCACTATTATTCTCACCATGTTATAAAGAAAGCCGTCGCCCGTAACGGAAATCGTAACCAGCTCTCCGTCTCTTTTAACTGAGATATCATAGATGGTTCTCACACAATCCTCGACTTCTGTCTTTGTTCCGCAAAAGGTTGTAAAGTCATGCGTCCCGAGGAAATCCTGTGCCTCACGGTTGAGCATAATCTCGTCGATATGCGGCTTATAACAGAGAGCCCGTCCGTAAAGGAAGGGATCCCTTGCGACGGAATTGTGTATCTTGTATATATACTGCTTTGCGGTGCAGCTGTACCTCGGATGAAAGTCAAAGGGCACATCCTCCACCGAAAACACCGAAATGTCGCAGGGCAAAGCCGAATTCAGAGCACCCATAAGCTTATAACATTCTATCTCACTGTCAGTCCTGAGCGTACAGCAGTACATATTTGCATGTACACCGGCATCTGTTCTTGAACAGCCCTTTATATCCTCACGGCTTTGAAGTATCTGCTCAACGGCGTCCTGGAGAGTCTCCTGAACGGTTGATGCATTGCTCTGTACCTGCCAGCCGTGATAATTTGTGCCAAGATACTTAAGTTTCAGAAGAATATTACGCATATGAGGCTTCCTTTATATAACAAAATGCTTAAATTTAAGTTAAATTTTCGAACTCAGCGAAAATCAGATGATTGCCGCAAAAAATTTATTCAGGAGAATAACGCACGCAAAGAAAACAGCAACAAACATAAAGGCGATAAAATCAAGATAAGTGTACTTCATCTGCTTCATACGGGTTCTTCCCTCAGCGCCGTGATAACAGCGGCACTCCATGGCAAAGGCAAGCTCGTACGCTCTCCTGAACGATGTAATAAACAGCGGTATAAATACCGGAATGAGAGCCTTCGCACGCTTTGTGAGACTGCCTGTTTCAAGGTCTGCGCCTCTCGCCTTCTGCGCATTGGTTATTTTCTCGAACTCGTCGATAAGAGTCGGGATAAACCTCAGGGCTATGGTCATCATCATAGCAACGGTATGAACACTGTTCTTCATGAACTTCAAAGGTGAAAGAAGCTGCTCCAGACCGTCCGTTATAAGCGTGGGGCTTGTGGTATACGTAAGCAGCGAGCTTGCAACAACGAGAGCTATGATACGTATAATCATAAATACCGCCGTATACACACCTCCTGTAGTTATGTGTATGAAGCCAACATCAAGCAGCGGCTCGCCCTTATCGATGTAAAATATATTGAGAATCGCCGTAATCGTGATGATAATGGCAATAGGCTTTATACTCTTTAAGATGGTCTTTATCGGAATCCTTGAGAGCAAGACCATTATCGTGAGTGAAAGAACCATTATTCCGAGTGAATAAAAGTTTTTACAAAGAAATATGGTGATGATGTATACAAACGTCAGAATAAGCTTCATCCTCGGATCCATTCTGTGAATCGGAGAATTTCCCGGGAAAAACTGACCGATAGTGATATCCTTAATCATAGTGTACCTCTCAGTCTGTTTATCTCTTCGACGCCCTGTGAAACGGTAAAAATATCCGTCCGAACATCCAACCCGCGTTTTTTAAGTTCCATGAAAATCTTTGTAACCTGAGGAACGTCAAGTCCGATGGACATAAGCTCCTCCGCGCGCTCATACGTTTCCCTGACACCTGCGTAGCCGAAGACCTCGGCATCATTCATCACAAGCACCTTGGTCGCAACCCTTGCGACATCCTCCATACTGTGAGAAACAATCATAACCGTACTTTTTGTCTCCTCCCTATACTCACGTATAAGGTTGAGAATCCTGTCACGACCCTTTGGGTCAAGCCCCGATGTCGGCTCGTCAAGAATAAGAATTTTCGGCTCCATAGCCATAACACCGGCTATCGCCACTCTTCTTTTTTCCCCGCCGGAAAGGTCAAAGGGGGACTTTTCAAGCATCTCCTCCGTAACTCCGGTAAACTCGGCGGCACGGCGTACACGCGTATCAATTTCATCATCGGAAAGGCCCATGTTTCCGGGTCCGAATGCAATATCCTTGTATACAGTTTCTTCAAATAACTGATATTCCGGGTACTGGAAGCAAAGACCTACCTTAAATCGGGCTTCACGAAGAAGCTTTTTATCGCTCCAGATATCCTTGCCGTCCACAATAACCTTACCCTCAGCAGGCTTTAAAAGACCGTTAAAATGCTGGATAAGCGTACTCTTGCCCGAACCGGTGTGACCTATAACGGCAACCAGCTCGCCCTCTTCAATATCGAGCGATACATCTTTCACGGCCGCAACCTCAAAAGGAGTTCCCTGCGAATAAAGATATGTCAAATGTTCCGTCTTGAGAATGGACATGAATTTTTCTCCTTAACTTGGGTTTACTTATCAAATAATTCGACGATTGCATCCACGCAGTCATCCGTCGTAAGAACTTTCTCTTTGAGGTCAAGCTCCAAAGCAAGCTCTGTCGCCTGTGGGACATCCAGTCCGACTTTTCTCAAAAGGTCAACATTTCTGAAAACATCCATTGGCTTTCCTTCGAGAAGGATTTTTCCTTTTTCCATAACGACTACCTTATTCGCAAGCACCGCTTCATCCATAAAATGTGTGATGAAAACAACTGCCATTCCAAGCTCGTCATGAAGCTTTTTTATAGTAGCCATGACCTCTTTTCGTCCTCTCGGGTCAAGCATTGCGGTTGACTCGTCAAGAACAAGACACTCAGGTCTCATAGCTATGATTCCGGCGATGGCAACGCGCTGCTTCTGCCCTCCCGAAAGCTTATGAGGCTCATGCGTTCTGTACTCATACATACCCACGGCCTTCAATGCTTCGTCTACACGGGTGCGTATTTCTTCTGACGGAACGCCGAGGTTTTCGGGTCCAAAGGCAACGTCCTCCTCGACGATTGTCGCAACAATCTGGTTATCGGGATTCTGAAAAACCATTCCCACGTGTTGACGTATTTCCATGACTTTATCTTCATCCGCCGTACTCATTCCGCGAACAAGAACCTCTCCTTTGTCCGGAGTGAGAATTGCGTTTGAAAGCTTTGCAAGGGTGGATTTTCCGGAGCCGTTGTGTCCGAGTATGGCGATAAAGTCACCGGAATTTACGGTAAGGTTTACACCGTTTACCGCGAAGTTATTTTCCTTGCCGTCTTTGTTTTCATTTTCGGGATCTTCGTTATACGTAAAGTAAACGTCCTTGAACTGTAATATCTCCATTATCTGCTCCAAATTGCCGATGCGCCGCACGGCAGACATAATCCGGTCTGTGTAGTCTTAAGTCCTATTTCATCGCAGGATACATCTCCCCCGAATTCAGGGCTTACGACAGTTCCCAGTATATACTTCATAACTGAAGGGGAAAGACCGGTAGTGTAAGAATTTATAAGAACCATAAGGGGCTTTTCCGAAAGCACCTCGCTTACAAGCTTTACAAGGTCATACACCTTGTTTTCAAGCTGCCAGACCTCACCGCCCGGACCTCTGCCGTATGACGGAGGATCCATGATGATGATATCATATCTGTTTCCGCGTCTTATTTCACGCTGAACAAATTTCTCACAATCATCAACAATCCAGCGAACATGTTTGTCAAGAACTCCCGAAAGTTTCGCATTTTCCTTAGCGTACTGCACCATACCCTTCGAGGCATCCACATGAACGACAGACGCACCCTCGGCAAGTGCCGCAATCGTAGCGCCGCCGGTATACGCAAAGAGATTCAAAACCCTGACCTCTCCGTTTTCACCGCAGCCCATACCCTGCTCCCGAGCCTTCCTTATAACCTCACGTGTAAAATCCCAGTTTACGGCCTGCTCCGGAAAAAGTCCGGTATGCTTAAAGCCCATGGGCTTTATTTTAAACGTAAGGTCTCTGTAAGACACAGTCCACTCATCCTTATAGGGCTTATACACCTCCCACTGACCGCCGCCCCTTGCGGAACGGTGATAGCGTGCATGTGCATTTTTCCAAGCGGGATGTCTTCGCTCTGTTTTCCAGATAACCTGCGGATCGGGTCGTATGAGAATAACATCTCCCCAGCGTTCAAGACGTTCGCCGTCGGAGCTGTCAAGTAATTCATAATCCTTCCAGAATTCTGTTGAACGCATTATATAAGTCTCTCCCTGACTACCTCAGAAATCTCGTCTGCGAGTCTTTCGATTTGCTCTGTGTCCTTACCCTCAAGCATAACTCTTACAAGGGGCTCGGTGCCGGAAACTCTGACGAGAACACGTCCTGTATCTCCGAGCTCGTCCTCAGCTTTCCTTATGGCGTTCTTTATCTCATCATCATCATCAAAGCGAGCCTTTCCGAAAGCCGAAACCTTAACATTTTTAAGAACCTGAGGATAGACATCCATAACACTGCTGAGCTCTGAAAGGGTCTTTCCCGTTCTCTTCATTGCACGGAGAATCTGTATGGCGGTAAGCTCGCCGTCACCTGTCGTTGCATAGTCAAGAAAAATAACATGCCCCGACTGCTCTCCGCCGATTGAGTATCCGTTCTCAAGCATATTTTCGAGAACATAGCGGTCTCCGACCTTCGTCTTTTCACAATGTATACCCTTTTCCTCGGCAAACTTGAAAAATCCCATGTTACTCATAACGGTAACGACAGCCGTATCATTTTTAAGTCTTCCGGTGTCCTTCATGTCAAGCGCACAAAGGGCTATTATCTTGTCTCCGTCAACAACGTTTCCGTTTTCGTCTACAGCGATAAGTCTGTCGGCGTCCCCGTCAAAAGCAAAACCCGCCTCGCAGTTATTTTCGACAACAAATTTCTGAAGCTCTTCAACGTGAGTTGAGCCGCAGTCAAGGTTTATGTTTTTTCCGTCGGGATCTGCGCCTCTTACAAAGCACTCGCAGCCGAGAGCCTCAAAGAGTTTACGGGCTATAAGGCTCGCAGAACCGTTTGCACAGTCAAGGGCAATTTTCATACCGTTGTATCTGTACTCGGATGTTGACAGAAGATGGTTGATATAATCCGGATGAGCCGTGCTTGAGCGTCTTGCACGTCCCACGGAAGCCGCAACCTTTACCGGCGGAACCTTTGCATCGTCAAGGATTATGCTCTCTATCTCTTCCTCAAGTGCATCGGGAAGTTTGAATCCGTCAGCCTTGAATATCTTTATTCCGTTATACTCAAAAGGATTGTGGCTTGCGGAGATCATTACTCCGGCATCATATCCGTATTCCTTTACGAGAAAAGCAACCGCAGGTGTGGGCACTATGCCGAGGTCAAGAACATCTGCTCCAACCGAGCAAAGACCTGCCGTAAGAGCCGCCTTTAACATATCTCCCGAAAGTCTGGTATCCGCACCGATAAGAACCTTCGGTCTGTTATCTCCGCTCTCTATAAGTACCATGGCAGCCGCTCTGCCTATCTTCATTGCAAGCTCCGGAGTGAGCTCGGTATTTGCCACTCCGCGCGCACCGTCCGTGCCGAAAAGTCTACCCATGTTTTTGAGTTCTCCTTTTTATTTTTAATAATATTTATCTTTGAATTTATCTTTAAATTTACCTTCGTGTTTAACTTCGAATTTATCTTCGGTAAATCATCCGTTGTAGTCAAATCCCAGATGCCTGTAGCCGGCGGGCGTTACCGTACGTCCGCGCGGTGTGCGTGAGAGAAAGCCTATCTGCATAAGATACGGCTCATACACATCCTCTATGGTTATCGGCTCCTCGCCTATCGCCGCCGCAATTGTGTCAAGCCCGACCGGACCGCCGTTATAATTTTTAATCATGGAGGTGAGAAGAAGCCTGTCGATGTTATCAAGTCCCAGCGCATCAATCTCCATCCTTGAAAGTGCAAGTCCCGCACTTTCGGCGTCAATTGTTCCGTTGCCGATAACCTCGGCGAAGTCCCTCGCACGTTTAAGAAGCCTGTTTGCAATACGGGGCGTTCCCCTTGAACGGTTTGCTATCTCCCGCGCACCCTCAGGCTCAATGCCAATCTTTAGGACATCCGCACTGCGCTTGACGATATCACACAGCTCGTCAGGCGTATAAAGCTCAAGTCGCAGTATAACTCCGAATCTGTCACGAAGCGGTGCGGATAGCTGTCCGGCTCTGGTGGTCGCACCCACCAGCGTAAAGTTCGGAAGGTCAATACGTATGGAACGTGCCGACGGACCCTTACCGATAATGATATCGATGGCATGGTCCTCCATTGCGGGATAAAGAATTTCCTCGACCTGTCTTGACAGGCGATGTATCTCATCTATAAAGAGAACGTCACCGTCATTCAGGTTGGTAAGCAACGCCGCAAGGTCTCCCTGCTTTTCGATTGCGGGGCCGGATGTCACCCTTATGTCAACACCCATCTCTGCGGCAATAATGCCGGAAAGAGTTGTCTTTCCGAGACCCGGGGGTCCGTAAAGGAGGACATGGTCCATAGGATCTCCCCTGCGCTTTGCCGCGTCGATGTATATCTTAAGATTTTCCTTTACCTTTTCCTGACCGATGTATTCCGAAAGTGTTCTCGGGCGGAGTGACGCCTCCGCAATACGGTCCTCGCTGTCAACATACTCAGGTGTTACAAGACGGCTTTCAGAATCCATCTCATCTGAGAAACTGTTTATCAAATTAATTCCTCCCAGTCACGGAAAATATCCTGCTGCTTATCACCCAAGGTGTTTCAGCGCCTGTTTTATCATCTCTTCAAGGGGCAAGCTCGGATCAAGCCTTGAAACGGCAATAGATGCCTCGGACTGACTGTAGCCGAGAATAACAAGTGCGCTGACCGCTTCGGAAAAAGTACCTGTTCCGACGTCAGCGACAACACTTGCCGCCATAAATGCTTCATTGTCGCTACCCGCGCCGAGCTTTTTAACCTTATCCTTAAGGTCAACTATTATTCGCTGCCCGACCTTTGCACCCACGCCCTGCGCCGCAGTGATTTTTTTAAGGTCTCCGCCGGCAATTGCAAGATAAAGCTGCGACGGTGTAAGCTCCGAAAGAATTGAAAGTGCTGCTTTCGGACCCACCCCGGACACGGTTATAAGCATTTTAAATGCCTCAAGCTCATCTTTTGAAGCAAAGCCGTAAAGGTCAAGTGCGTCCTCCGACACCTTGAGGTATGTATAAAGCGTTACCTCAGCTCCGGTTTGTCTCATGGTGCGAAATGTATTGAAGCTCACATTGCAAAGGTAAGCCACACCGTTTACGTCTACGGCTGCCTGATTATTTTCAAGATATGTGAGTTTTCCCGTAAGGCTGTAAAACATAATTAACTCCCGATTTTGTCTGATGATTTTTATTTGAATTCATTTTTATTCAAGCCTGTCTTTTATCGAACCTGCTTTTACCAAAGCTTTAAAATCAGATACCGTTTCTTTCCTTGAAAACCTTTTTTCCGAACTTTATCAAGCCGTCAACCACTTCACCTGCGTTAAGCTCGTTACCCTGCCTGCCGTATGCCGATTTGCCGGAAGCATATGACATGCTTCCGAGCCCCGACACGCCTATGTGCGCGTGGCATATGGCCATAGCAAGGGCGTCTGCCGTGTCGTCAGGCTTCGGAACCTCGGGAAGTCCGAGAATATTTTTTGTCATTTCCATGACCTGTCGCTTCTCAGCCTTTCCGTAGCCGACGACGCCCTGCTTCACCTGCAGAGGCGTGTACTCGAAGATGTCAATGCAATGCTGCCTTGCAGCAAGCATCAACACGCCTCTTGCCTGCGCTACGTCAATGGCGGTTTTTTGGTTGTTCTGAAAGAACAACTTCTCCATTGACAGCGCATCCGGGTGCGTGCTGTCCATGATATACGAGATGTCCTCGTATATGGTCTTAAGCCTGTCTTCAAAGGGCAGACCCGCTTCGGTTGTTACAGCCCCGAAATCAACAATGAAAAACTTATTTTTATCATAGTCCAGCACGCCCCACCCTATGGTGGCGTAACCGGGATCTATTCCGAGTATTCTCAAAGCAAGCGCCTCCTTTTGAACAGTTCGTTTAATGGAATTATGCAAGACCGATATCCGATTCGGTCACGACTTACGCAAAATACAAAAAGTTGTACTGCCCCAGATTAAAAAATATCAACATATTCTACCACACACGCATTATATATACAATATAAAAGCGAAAAATAATTGATATTCGGACACATAAAAAAGTGTAAAAAAATCGGAAAAATCGCAGTAAGATGTTATAACTCCGACTGCGAACCGTAAATATTTTTTATTTGTAGGATTTATTTAAAATGATAAAACGACAGGCTTTTGTCAGGCAAGCATTTTAAAAGCAAATATTGAAGCCCCGAGAATTACAAGAACAACTCCGGTAGCCCTGTTTAGTGTTTCAGGCGTTGCTTTATTTGCGAAAAGCGCTGCAATTCTTGCAAAAAACAGAGTTGACAAAACGCAGAAGGCAAGACACCAAGGGTCCGGCATTCCGCCTATGATAAAGTGACTTACGGAGCCGGTAAGGGCAGTAAATGTCATTATGAAAACGCTGGTTCCGACTGCAGTTTTGAGCTCGTATCCGAGAACACTTGTAAGGAGAAGAAGCATCATCATTCCGCCGCCCGCTCCGACAAACCCGCAAATAAAACCTACTATCGTTCCGCTTATTATCGACTGGACAATGCGCTTTTTTGCGCTGACTCCCTGCATAGCCTCTTTTGTTGTCATGACAGGCTTAACAATAAACTTTACTCCGAGTAAAAAGGTCATAAATACCGAAAAATTACCCATAGTCGTATTTGGTACTTTACTTGCAACAAAGCTTCCGACGAAGGTGAAGCAAAGAACGGTCAGCATCATGACAAGACCGTTTTTTACGTCAAGATTTTTATTCTTTCCGTATGTGTATGCCGAAACGGCACTTGCAAGGACGTCGCTGGCAAGAGCGATTCCAACCGCCTGATACGCCGGCATACCCAAAAAGGTTATAAGCATGGGACTTATAACGGCTGCCGCGCTCATTCCGGCAAATCCTGTTCCGAGTCCCGCTCCGAGTCCGGCAAGGACACACACAATTATCTTCAAAGCCAAAAGAAAAACTTCCTCTCGTTGTATTTTCCGAAAACAAAGAAAACACATAAATTATATTCACCCGTTATTGCTATGTCAATCGGATAAATTGCATAAAATATGCACCTGCGAAAGAGTTTTCTTTCGGAGATGCATATCATGTTTTTAAACTTTACATGGAATGTCAGAAAAGGAAGTTTGCAAGCAAACGAACATCCTTCATCGCCTGTATTCTGTCCTCTTTACTAAGCGGAGGAACAGGAGCCTCCACCCAATCAACGTCAAGATTCTTTTCAACATACTCCGGAATAGTATAAAGGCCGTCGTTGAAAGCGTCAAAATGCGGCTCAGTAGGAGTACCCATTGCAGCTTTTGTAACCTTTACTGCATACTTACGGATAGCACCTGCACCTATAAGAGGAAGGTACTTGAGATCTGCCTGACCCGGAAGTGTCGGCATCATAGCAAATGCGGTACGTACAGCAAGATTGTTTACCTCTCCGCAGCCACGTATACAGAAGAACCCTTTTAGACTCGCAAGTTCTTTTGCAGGAGCAGAGCACTCACCGCATACAAGCTTCATGCCGGGAAGAGCCTTGAGTTCGTCAAGAGAATATGCTTTGCCGTCCTCGCCTACCCAGTAGAGCTTTCCGTCCTTTTCAGCACCGTTACCGACAATTACGTTCAGGTGTCTGTGCTTTGTGAGCGGATATGTATATGATGCGTACATAACTTCAAAGGTTGTACCGAGAGAAGCAATGCAACCGCCGGCACAAGTAGCTTCCATTGCCTCAACAAACTCATGTGAGTTTCCTGAAAGCTGTGTAAGCTTCGGTGCACGGCTGTTTGTATGACCGACAAAGAGTTTTACACCCGGCCAATTTTTATGGAAACGGTCTGAGAGAAGTGTCGGCTCCGCAGGGCGGAATTTTACAATTCTCTTTTCACCTATTACCCGGACGTTTGGATCTCCGAATCCGCGCTTTCCTGCCTCTATGAGCAGCTTGTTCTTTGTCGGATCAAATCCCATAAGTTCCGTTACAACACGGTCGACCTCAACGGAATTTGTTCCCGTAACAATTCGATCCATGATAACAGGGTCATTCGGTCCCGGTGTGTTTCCCTCACCGCCGATGATACCGTCAACAACAGTAAGATCCGGCTTAAAGAGATAAAGAAGATCAGAAAGTTTCTTATCAATCTGCCATGTATGGTTTCTGTAACGCATATTGCAGGAGAATGTACCCATAGCATTTTTGAATCCGAGTGTAACTCCGGTATAGATGTTACACTTCATCTTAGGATGAGAAACGTAGAGTCTCTCTCCTTTTATTACCTCGGAAATACTCTTTGGAACATATACTTCCTGGCCGCACTCTGCTTTCGGGCAAAAATAACGGTCAATTGCCTCTTCCTCAAAGAAAACGAGCTTCGCACCGTATTTCTTTGCAATACGGTCATAACCTGCCATCTTTGCATATGTCCACGTTACGAGTCCTGAACCCTCGCCTATAACAATATCCGGACAAAGCTCCGAGAGAACCTCCATAGTTGCGTCAAATACTCTCGGGTCTGTAGTCTGCGGGATATCATAGTCATAGCGATAACCTGATTTCGGTGTAACGAAAACAAGATTAGGCTTTATGAGAACTTTGCGTCCTCTGAATTTTTCTTTCCAGCCCGTCGCAGCGTCAAGGTCGTCAAGGCTATTTCTTACAGTTGCCTTTATGGCTTTTACGTCTGCTCTGGCTTCGTACTCAGGTGTTCCGTAGTTATACGGAAGCTGAACGTAGTTATGAAAATAATTAAGTTTCGGTGCTTCTGTTATGACCACTGCATTTTTATCATAATTTATTGGCATTTCATTTCCCTCCGCGGATTATTTTCCGTTTACAACACAGTCATTCGGTGTGCGTTCAAAGTCCTTATCAGTAAAACTTTCTGCCTTCATCTGACGACGAAGAGGGAGCCACCATGTAAAGCCGAAAGTCATGCACATAACAAGGCTGTACGGAAGCTTTTTTCCGTATTCAAGACCCGTCTTAACGCCTATGAGTACAGCTTCTGTGCCGTGCATAAGAGAAAGAATGATAATACATATAGGATTTTTCTTAACTATTGTGAGAACGGAACTTGCAATCCAGAGAATTCCGCATCCAATGTACTGAATAGCCTGAAACATTTTCATTTCCTCCATTATTAAAATTTAAACTGATTTGTTTTCATCTTGAGCGGAACCCACCAGGTAAATCCGAACATCATACACATCACTATGCTGTAAAGAAAGCCCTCGCCGCCAGCTCTACCCGCCTTAAGTCCGACCGTTACAAGCTCGGTCAGATGCATTACAACTATTCCGAGGGTAAGCCACGGAAAGCCTAGGATAGAAAGAACCGCACCGACTACCCAAAGGACAAGCACAAGGGTATAGTCGATGTATTCGAGCTTAGTGATTATTTCACATATTAACTTTTTCATTTTTACACCTCTGAATAATGAATTTTAGAACCGTTGAAAAATTTATCTGCGAAAATAATTATAATTTTAAAGTTATACAAATGTCAATTGTTGCGAGCCTAAATAAAAGAAAATAACTGTGACAAATTTTTATCACAGTTATTTTCAATAAATAATATGTATATATTTTGTCAGTTATAACAATAAACAGGTAGTGAGATAAACCCAATTACTTATTACTTGCAACAGCATTGAGCCAGTTTGCGGTAAAGCGCATGCACTTCTTTGACTCCTTTGTAAAGGTAAGGAACATAAAGTCATGGAAGGAGTTCGGAACTCCGTGTCCTACGTAAAAGTCGGTTTTAACTCCCACACTTTTAAGGTGCTTTACCATTGCGTCTGACTGGAATATAGTCATAATGTCTATCATTCCCTTTACAACAAGTACATTGTTTGCCTTTTTGTCGATATACGGTGTCGGATCAAGGTACTTCCAGAGCGGGCTCTGTGTAGGATCATCCATACCTACGAATTTCTGCATCATTGCACGGGCAATGGGAATATGCTTATAGAAGCCCACATTGTAAATACCGCAGTTCATAACATAACCCTTCGGCGTGAAGTTCGGTCTCTCAATTCCGAGTGCGTTGGCGTATTCATCCGAGCAGAAGCATGCTGCGACAACGGCTGTCATGTGTGAGCCTGCGGAGTCACCGGAAACGAATACATTGTCGAGGTCAAGGTTATACTTCTCGGCATTTTCCGAAAGCCATTTCATTGCGAGAAAATGAGTCTGGATAGCGTACGGCCATACATAAGCCGAGTCGTGGTTCTTCTTCGGGTCAACCGACTCAAAGAGCGCAGGTACGTCCTTTGCAGGCATACCATAGTTGATGTTCATTACGAAGAAGCCCGAATCTGCGATAGGAAGACAATAGCTTGTGCTGTTTGACTTGTCTCCGATAATCCAGCCGCCGCCGTGGATATTGAGAAGAACAGGATACTTGCCTGTGTTCTTTTTGCAGTCCTTTATGTAGTGAAGGTCTGCACGGCAAACTGTCGGATTTGTCTCGCTGAATACGATATCCCACTCATCGGTGACATCCGGAAATTTTCCGCGAAGGTCAATAAGCGGGTACTTTGCCCAGTTATCAATATTGAATACCTGGGAAAGAATGGTTGATTCAATTGACATAATAATTACCTCCAAAAAAATATCTCTATTCAATTTTAGATAAGGGAGTCGGAAAAGTCAACAATTTATACTCTTAAAACCAGTACACTTTTGACTTAATGACTAAAATTGTTAAAAAATAAGCAATCTCTCCCGTTTGTTATTGATTTATTGTACAACAAATGCTAATATTTTATGTGGATTATGACCTATATATTACATATTAAACGATGTAGAAAAGGTCAATTTTGGAAGGAGAAAAGAAGACATGGTGTATGATATTGCCATAATCGGTGCCGGCGTTGTCGGCTCCCTCACCGCCAGAGCTCTTTCAAAGTACAACTTAAAGACAGTGCTTGTTGAAAAGACATCTGACGTTGCCATGGGAACCACAAAAGCCAACAGCGGTATTGTACATGCCGGCTTTGACGCAAAAAGCGGCACACTGAAAGCAAAATTAAATGTTCGCGGCTGTGAGATGATGAAGGAGACCTGTGAAACTCTTTACGTCCCATACGAAAACAACGGTTCATTGGTTGTAGCTTTTTCCGAAAAAGAGATGGAAACCATTAAGGAACTCTATCAGAGAGGTCTTACCAACGGCGTTCCTTCTATGGAGATAATCGACTCGGCAAAGCTCAAGGAACTTGAGCCTAACATCAGCGATGAGGCAGTCGGCGCTCTCTGGGCAAAAACCGCAGGTATCGTAAGCCCTTACGAGCTTGCAATTGCGGCTGCGGAATGCGCTGTGGGAAACGGTGTTGCTTTTGAGAGAAACTTCCCTGTTGACGAAATTAGCTTCAAGGACGGTGTTTTCTCAATCAAGTCCGATGACGGAAAAGAGCTTCAGTCAAAGCTCGTTATCAACTCTGCCGGACTTTATGCCGAGGTTATCGCAAAGAAATTTGACGGTGAGGAGTTTGAAATCATCCCCCGTCTCGGAGAGTACGGACTTCTCGACCGTGCCTGTGCAGACCTTTGCACTCATACAATTTTCCAGTGTCCGAACGAAATGGGCAAGGGTATCCTCGTTACTCCGACCTGTCACCACAACATCCTTGTCGGTCCGAGTGCGGTGAATATCGAAGATAAAGACGACACCTCCGTACGTGTGGGTGCTCTCCGCGAGGTATTTGCAAAAGCTCAAAAATCCGTACCCACGGTTTCAATGAGAGATATGATTACCTCATTTGCGGGAATTCGTTCACATTGTACTTCCGATGACTTTGAGATAAACAGAGCAAAGACCAACGATCACTTTATAAACCTTATCGGCATTGAATCTCCGGGACTTGCTTCATCTCCTGCCATCGCAGAGTATGTTGAAAACATGGTGCTTGAGACTCTCGGCGAAAAGCCCGAAATTAAGGACAGCTACAATCCCTCAAGACAGAAGCCAATCATCTTCCGCGAGCTTTCTGTCGAGGAACAGGAAAAGGTTGTTGCGGAAAATCCGGATTATGCGCGCATCATATGCCGCTGCGAAACAATAACCGAGGGCGAAATCCGTGCGGCAATCAAAGCGCCCGCCGGAGCAGTAGATATCGACGGCGTAAAAAGACGTACCCGTGCCGGAATGGGTCGTTGCCAGGGCGGCTTCTGCGGCTCAAAGGTTCTTGAGATACTCGCAGAGGAACTCGACTTGCCACTCAACGAAATAACAAAATTCGGCGGTGAATCCGACATCATATACGAAAGGACAAAGTAATTATGAACAATATTTTGAATTATGACCTTGTCGTAGTCGGAGGCGGCCCTGCAGGAATGGCAGCAGCCCTTGCCGCACGTGACAACGGTATTCCGGAGGAAAACATAATCATACTTGAGAGAGCCGAAAGACTCGGCGGTATTCTTGAGCAATGTATACATACGGGCTTCGGCCTCACCTACTTCGGTGAAGAGCTTTCAGGTCCGGAGTACGCTCACCGTTTTGTAGAGCAGGTTGAAAGAACGAGAATCACCGTAAAGACAGATACAATGGTTCTCAACTTAAACAAAGACAATCAGGTTATAGCAACAAATAAGGAGGACGGACTTCTTATCATCAACGCAAAGGCAATCATCCTTGCAATGGGCTGCCGTGAGCGTCCACGCGGAGCTCTCGATATCGCAGGCTCCCGTCCCGCAGGCGTAATGAGTGCCGGTGCCGCTCAGAAGTTTGTAAATATCGACGGATATATGCCCGGTCATGAGGTAGTAATCCTCGGATCTGGTGATATCGGACTCATCATGGCACGCCGCATGACGCTTGAGGGTGCAAAGGTAAAGGTTGTCTGTGAGGTAATGCCGTATTCGGGCGGACTCCAGAGAAATATCGTACAGTGCCTTGAGGACTTTGATATTCCCCTCCGTCTTTCCTGCACCGTAATAAAGGTTCACGGTAAGGACAGAGTTACGGGCGTAACTATCGCAAACGTTGATGACCATATGCTTCCCATTCCGGGAACAGAAGAGTATATTCCGTGTGACACGGTTCTCCTTTCAGTCGGTCTTATCCCCGAGAACGAGCTTTCAAAGCAGATCGGTCTTGAGATGGATCCCGTAACAAGAGGACCGAAGGTAAACGAGATGCGTGAGACCTCACACAGCGGCGTATTTGCATGCGGTAACGTTCTTCAGGTACATGACCTTGTTGACTTCGTTACACAGGAATCACAGATTGCCGGAAAGGGTGCTGCACAGTTTATTCACGGTATCGACTCTCCCGAGTATGTTGAGTGTAAGGGAATCAACGGTGTTCGTTATACCGTCCCTCAGCATATCAACAAAAATCAAACAGAAGATGTCAAGATTTACTTCCGTGTAGCAAACGTTTACAAAGACAAGAGAATCGTTGTAAAATGCGGCGACAAGGAGCTTTGGAACAGAAAGAAGATAAAGCTTGCTCCGGGTGAGATGGAAAACGTCATCATCAAAGCGGAGGATCTCAAGAGCATGAACAAGGGCGACGAGATAATCGTCAGCATTGAGGAGGCGTAAACAATGATTACAAGAGATTTAATTTGTGTTGCATGTCCTCGAGGATGCCCCATAAAAGTAACAATGAACGACAGCGGTGAGATAACCGAGGTAACGGGAAACACCTGTAAACGCGGTGACGAGTACGCAAGAGCGGAGGTAACTCACCCCGAGCGCTCTCTCACCTCCACTGTAAAGGTTATCGGAGGAAGCGCATACGTTGTTCCCGTAAAGTCCAGCACGGCTATTCCGAAGGAATTGCTCTTTGACGCAATGAAAGAAGTGAATGCAGCTTCAATCACGGCTCCGGTACATATAGGAGACGTTGTTATAAAGAATCTTCTCGGAACAGGTGCCGACATCGTTGCAACAAACGAAATAAAATAACGTGCAAAACAGGTATCATTTTCCGACGCACAAAAATACGAGGCGTTCCCTTTAGGGTCGCCTCGCTGTTTTTCTAAGAAAGCCTGTATTCCCTTCCGGGATATGTATAGTCGTAACATTCAAACCTGTCGCTGATAAATGAAACTATGTCGGAAAACGCAGCCGTAGCCTCCGGAATAATTCCGTGATAAAGGGCAAATGCATGCCACATGCCGTTTCCCCTGAAAACTCCTACGGGAACCTTGTTCTTCCTCATGTTTTCAACGATTGTTTCCGTGTCGGAGCGAAGCATTTCATCACAGCCTACCGTGAAGAACATCGGCGGAAAGCCTCGAAAGTCTGCATACACCGGTGAAACATAAGGATCGCTTCGGTCGGAACCCTCCATCCATGAGTAGAGGTCATAATTTCTGAACATCTCCCTTTTCTCTTCATCAAGAGCGCCGGTCCTTCTTCCGAAGATGACATCCTTATTGTAGTTTTCCGAATAGGATTTTCCCAAAGCATTCATATCAGTCCACGGAGAAATACCGAATCCTCCCTTCGGAAGAGGTTTTCCCTCATCCCTTAGCCTCAGTATAAGAGTGAGCATAAGGTTTCCTCCGGCGGAATCCCCTCCGCATACAACGTTTTCCGGCTTAAACCCGAGTTTACCGGTTATCTCCTCCCATACGTCCAATGCCTGATTCAGCTGAGTGGGATAAACATGCTTCGGAGCAACGTCGTAATCAAGGTAAATCACCGTTGCACCGCCTGCCGCTTTGCTGAAATAGCGTGACTGATACCGGTAGAGCCAGTTCTGTTTTCCAAAATACGCACCGCCGTGAAGATAGTACACGACATTTTCGGGGTGAACATTTTTCTTCGGAAAATACATCTCATACCTTGTTCCGTTCTTTGTTTTTGCGGTCTTGTACTTCATTTCTCTGTTTGGGGTTTTCCAAAAGAGAATATCAAGACCCTTTGAGCCGGGGATTCCCGATTTCACCTTTTCGGGGTTCATGTTTACAACTCTGTAAAGATACGCCGCTACGATTTTTCCGGTTAAACTAACCATACAAACCTCTCCTTTTCAATTCATCTCTTTTCTTTATATATTTATTTTCGTATCTTAGCAGTACAGCGTACTGTCATTTGCAATATATCCGCCGTTATTGACCGGCTGAAAATAAAGGAATATAATATTTGCAATTACGGATTGCAATTTTCACATACATCCCACATAAGCCGAATTATTATATCAATTTTTGTCATTATATCATGTTTCACAAGGAGGTGCAGTATTTTTTGCTCAAAAACAAACAGGCAAACAGATTCCTGAACGCAATAGCCATAATCCTCATTCTTTTCTCCTTTGCTCTCGGTTTTATGGGCAATGTAATTGATTTCAAAACCATAACTGCCCCTTTTGAGACATTTGTTAAGAACAATCAGGTTGCTCAACAAAGAGAAAATCATGTTAAGGATGAAGTCAAAAGCGGCGTTGAAACCGCCATGGATATTACCGGGCTGTCAAAGGCTCAGCAGTATTATATCAAGTTTCAGAGCTATATGGAGGCATTGGAAAATTCAATAGCGGAGTTTGATAACTATGCGCTTATTGTCGTGGCTCTCCTGCTGCTCTATGCGATAAAAGCCGTTATTTCCTTTGTGCCTCTTGCGGCAACATGTCTTGTAAGCGGACTTGTATTTCCCTTCCCCGTTGCACTTGTCATTAACTTTATCGGCGTTGCGATTATCCTTACGATAAAGTATTTTTGGGGCAAGCATATCAGCGAAGGGAACTTTGCAAAGCTTGCAAAAAAATCGGATGCCATATGGGAACTCATAGAGGATACCGAAAAAGGAGACGGAACCGGAAATCCCATAATTCTTTTCCTGCTCCGTATAGTTCCGTCGGTTCCCATCGGTCCCGTTTCACAGATGTACGGTAAAATGGGATACAACTTCTGGCATTACCTATTTATCTCCCTGCTGGGATATTCGCTGAAAATCACCTCGTTTACAATGATCGGATATAACGCAGCGGATCCGTTTTCGGCTAGGTTTATCGTACCCCTTGTGGTTATTCTTTTTATCTCCGGAGTCGGAATTCTTGGCATGAATTTTATCTTTACAAGGGTAAGAAAAAAAAGAATGGCTTCTGTTTGATTCTCGGTGCATGCCGGGAATCATTTTTGTTTTATTCTCCGGAGGGCGGACTTTTCAAGACGTGACACCTGTGCCTGCGAGATACCTATTTCCTCCGCTACCTCCATCTGCGTCTTACCCTCCATAAATCTTTTTGAAAGGATTTCTTTTTCACGCAGACCGAGGCTTTTCAGTGAATCCCTGAGCATTATCTCATCAATCCATGCCTCGTCCGTATTTTTATCACCTATCTGATCCATAACAAATATGGTGTCCCCGCCGTCGTTGTATATCGGCTCATAGAGGGATACCGGATCTACTATAGCCTCAAGCGCTATGACAACTTCACTTAGGGGAACCTCCATCTTTTTTGCAATTTCGTCAATGGTAGGCTCTCTTGAAAGCTTATTCTGAAGTTCTTCCTTTGTCTGCATGGCATGGTAAGCCATATCCCTGAGTGACCTTGAGACGCGCACGGGATTGTTGTCACGCAGGTATCTCCTTATCTCCCCTATTATCATCGGAACGGCATAAGTAGAGAGCTTAACGTCAAGCTCCGTGTTGAAGTTATCTATTGCTTTTATTAGGCCTATCACCCCGACTTGAAAAAGGTCGTCGGGATTTTCACCTCTGTTTGCAAATCTCTGTACGACCGAGAGAACAAGCCTTAAATTTCCGTTAACAAGCTCGTCACGAGCCGCCTTATCTCCGCCCTGTGCGGACCTGAGCAGCAGCTTTGCTCTGTCGTCCTTTATGCAGGGTAATTCATTTGTGTTTATACCGCAAATCTCAACCTTACTGTACTGCAAAAAAATCACCTCAAGCAAAGTATTGCCTGAGATGATTTTTTTAATTCAGAGTTATGATTTTTTTCTTTGTTTAAGTACGTTAAAAAACAAAAAAATATTTTAACTGATGTATAATTTGTGCTATCATATGCTTGAATTGTTTTTTCGTACAACAGTACAATGAAACGAGGGTTAAAAATGACAAAGGACGCCGAATTGTTTATAAATAAGGCTCTTGAAATCGGTTTTGAAACCGCAAAGGAGATAGACACCGGCACACTCGCCGTCCGTAAGGACGTACGAGAGATGTGTGCCGCGGACAAATGCCATGTGTTCGGTAAGAACTGGACATGTCCGCCCGCCTGCGGCGAGCTGTCCGAGTGCTCCGAACGCATAAAGAAGTACAAGCACGGTATCATAGTACAGACGACCGGCAAAACGGAAAAGTCTATTGATACCAAAGCTTACAGACGTATCGAGGCCTTGCACCACGACCGTTTTGTCAGTCTTACGGCATTTGTCCGCGCCACACATCCTGAGGCACTCTGCCTCGGTGCCGGCGGCTGTCGTATCTGTAAAGTCTGTACCTACCCGAACGCACCCTGCCGTTTTCCGGACAAGTCATACTCGTCCATGGAAGCATACGGACTTTTCGTAACACAGGTTTGCAGGGACAACGGTATCAATTATTATTACGGTGAAAAAACCATGACTTATACCTCTTGTATCTTGTTCTGACAAAAGAAAGACAAAACATAAAATAACGCATGATCAAAAGATATCTGCTCAAAGCTTTTACCGCCTTTAAAGGAGGGCCGTTTTTTGAAAAACTATACAGATTTTATAGATGTTACATTGTCGGACTTTTCAAATGACACCGACATTAAGTACACGCTGGATGACTTTAAAAAGAAAAGAAAAGCCGAGATGAGAAACCGCGAAATGGTTCTCAGAAAACGCGGCCTTTCCGACGACAAGGTTATTTCCGACCTTATAATAAGCGAAAATATCGACGCCCGACACGACTTCATTAAGGAGCAGAGAAGAGCTATCGAGGACAAAGCGGAGAAAACTCTCTTTATTCTGAAAATTCTCCTATCAGTTGTATACTTCATGATTGACGGAATTTTCTTTATACTTGACAGCTTCTATAACAACGACTGGGCACATTCATGGATAATCATTGCCGGCGGAATAGTGCTTTACATACTCATCCTGTTTCTCATGCCGGAAAAATATCACTACAAGGGTCGAAGAAGAATTCCCTTTAACTATGCCGTAACCATTTCCGTGCTTGTTGTCGCAACTTTTATTTTTCTTGTTATGGAGATTGTATACAATATGCACTACAGCGGTATCATTTTTTCAATCACGGGCTTTTTTATTTTCTTTTTCGACTCATTTGTCCCACTTCTCACAAACCGGAAGTACGGCATATGGCACTCGATATTTTCAATTCCCCTCTCCTGTACGTGCCTGTATCTGACCCTCTGTCTCAGAAAAGTCATACCGTGGCAGACCGGCTGGCTTCTCATCATTGCCGGCATGGCTGTTTCCATAGTTCTTTTTGTGTTTGCCTATAATAAAAAGCACCGTTTGTCGGAAAGGATAAACGAATACCGAAGCAGAAAAGACACGGAGGTGACGGAAAGTGAGTAAAAGAATCAAGCTCCATGCAGAACTCTGGGACAAGATGCATTTCCTTTTCCGCGACTTCAATGACCGAATGATTCACGTGTCACTTGAGTATGATTTTTTGATAGATATCAAAGCCTTAAAAACCGTTATCATTTGCTTTTTTGAAAAGGTTCCGGTTCTTCATTCAAGCTTCAAATCCAGCCCCATAAACCCATATTGGACAGAAAACGATTATACAATCGAGGACATACTCACAGTCATAGACGAGCCGCAGAACCCCGAAAAGGTTAAAGATGAATTTCTCATGCAGTATCTCCCTCCGGACAGTAAGCTACAGATGAAAATTGCCCTTATAAACAAAAACGGTTCCTCTACGCTTTGCTTTATCGTAAATCATATGTGCATGGACGGAGGAGATCTTAAGTACTTCCTTACATCGTTCTGCAAGGGCTATACGAAATACGTTGAAAACGCCGTAAGTCCACTGGATGTACGCTCAGGATCACGCTCCTTTGAGGAGGTTTACGCAGATATGAGCCCCACCGACAAGCAGGCGGCAAAAAGACTCTACAAGAACGTGTCAAACAAGGATAAGCACAAATTCCCCTTCACACCGGATTCGGAGGACGACAAGTCCTTTTACGTAAAGAGGAAGATTGATGCGGAGCGCTTTGAAAGAATAAGACTTGCGGGAAAGGAGCTCGGTGCTACCGTAAACGACGTCATCGTCGCAGCCTTCCTTCACTCTCTCTATGAGATAACAGATTATGCCGATGATGAAGAAATAGTTGTTTCATGCGCCATAGACCTGCGCCGCCACATCTCTGACATGAGCGACAAGGGGTACACAAACCACACCGCTTTTATGCCGGTTTCCTCAAAGGGAAAGGGACGTGACATACGCGAAACAATAGAGCTTGCTAAGATAAGTGCACAAAACAGTAAGGATGACCGTTTTCTCGGTCTTTACGGACTGCCTCTTTTAAAGCTTGCATACACCATCATGCCGTATGCCGCCTCGGAGGAAATAATAAAGGTAGGCTATTCAAATCCCCTGATTGCCATGAGCAATGTAGGGGTATTCGACCCGAAAAGTCTTTCACTTTGCGGGCATGAGCCTTCGGATGTCTTCCTGACAGGCGCCGTAAAGTACAAGCCCTATGCCCTGCTCACCGCCATAACATATAAGGGAGTTCTCACCCTTTCCGTCTGTGAACGCGGCAACGATGAGGACAAAGAGATAATAAACAATCTCTTTAACCACATGGAAAAGCACTTTAACGAGCTTACAGGAGAAAAACAGAGTACTTAAACCCCGCTTCGTTTTCGTATTTAAAAAAACCGCTTACTGGAAAGTAAGCGGTTTTTCTGAAAATTACTTAAATTCAACTGTTTTGCGACCTTTTTTACTTAAAACGAAAAGCTGAGCGCAACCAGCATAAGTCCCGTGAAATAAGAGAAGCTGTTGCAGCGTAAGACTAATTTACTGTCTTTAAACTTAAACTTATGAAGTACAATAAAGTAGTCAGAAATCATGAAAAGAATGAGACCGATAAGAAGAAGAAGTGACTTCACGTCGTGGAGGTAGATAAGTCCTACCAAGCTGAGCGTTCCGTGAAGCGATACCGATAAAAGGTAGAACGGAAAAGCCATCTTCATTTCCTTTTCCATGTCATACCAGTCATGCGCAATAAGATAACTTTGTACTCCGATAAGAATTACAAGCAGTATGATAAAGAACCAGTACTGAGAGAACTTAAGTCCGTGCTCTTTAAAGTACATAATCTCATAGGCAAAAAGGATTACATTGCCGAGGGCAAAAGAAAAGCCGCCCTTTGAAAAGCTCCAGAGAAGCCATACATCTCCGACAAAGCAGAAAAATACGCCTATGAGACAAAGACTCTGAAGCGTTACGCCGAGATTTCCGTGACGGATAGTCGCATAGATAGCGTAAATAAGGAACATACTGGCAAGACAAATCTTGTTGATAGCTCTGCGTTTAAAGTTTCCGCTGGTCTCAGAAAAGAGATAAGCGATTGTTGTTGCCATGTAAACAACGATAAAAATAAGAATTGGAATTGACATAAAAATCTCCCGGTTTTTTATTTTTTTCGAAGTCAGTCAAACATCCGAACAATTAACCTTAAGAATTCTATCATATAACGCATAAATATTCAATCTAATTATTGAAACAAAGCAAAAATAAGTGTAATATTAAATGAATTGATAAGGAGTGTTTTTAATGGATAGACTTATTTATCCGGACGGATACGAATCAAAACTCTCTCTAAAGGAAACACAGAGAGCAATAAAGACAACAAAGGACTTATTTCAGTCAAATCTCTCAAAGGCCCTGAATCTCGACCGCGTTACGGCACCTGTTATTGTAACGAGCGGAAGCGGCATAAATGACGACCTTAACGGAGTTGAACGCAAGGTTTCGTTCGACATGAAAAAAGTCGGCGGAGAAGCCGAGGTTGTACAGTCGCTTGCAAAATGGAAACGCATGGCGCTGAAAAGGTACGGGTATCTTCCGGGCGAGGGTATCTACACGGACATGTCTGCTATACGCAGAGATGACGACTGCGACTCTCTCCATTCCATCTACGTTGACCAGTGGGACTGGGAAAGAGTCATAAATCATTCAAACAGAACAGAGGATTTTCTTAAAGGCATAGTAAGACTTATCATAAAAGCCCTTGCCGACACAAAGGATGCGATTAATTTTGCCTATCCGCAGCTTGAGCATAAGATGGAGAGAGAGGTTTTCTTCATAACCTCCGAAGAACTTCTTCGTCTCTACCCCGACCTTTCACCGAAAGAGCGAGAAAACAAAATAGTGAAAGAGAAAAAAACCGTATTTCTCATGAAGATCGGGGACAAGCTTTCAAACGGTGAAAAGCATGACGGACGCGCGCCCGACTATGATGACTGGGAATTAAACGGAGATATCCTCGTGTGGAATGAGATAACGGAATGTGCCTTTGAGCTTTCATCAATGGGTATACGTGTTGACAAGACATCCCTTATGGAGCAGCTGAAAAAATGTGACGCCGAGGACAGACTTAAGTATCCCTATCATCAGGGAATCATAAACGGCACTCTCCCGCTTACCGTAGGCGGCGGTATAGGCCAGTCGCGTATCTGTATGTACATGCTCGAAAAAGCTCATATCGGAGAGGTTCAGGTATCCATTTGGCCGGATAAAATGGTTGATGAATGCAAGGCTCACGGAATCATACTTTTATAATGAGGTAATAACATGAATAAATCTTCGCTGGTATCCGCATTGGTGGGTACCTCGCTCGTTTCACTCGCCGCTATAGATATCACACACATGGCTCTCTTTGACCGTAATCCCATCATAAAGTTCAATTTCAAGGCCAGAGAGGGAAAGGGTCTTATGCCCGTCGAAAGAAGAAAGCTTGACGAGGCGGAAGCAAAGGGCTACGAGTGGTTTAAAAACCATGACTATCAAGCCCTTCACATGACAAACACCCGGGGTGAAACCCTCTGTGCATATTTCATTCCGCCAAAGGGCGGTGTGAACACCCTCGTATTCTTAAGCCACGGCTTCGGCTCCACAGCATTTCGTGACCCGATGATTTTCGTTCAACACTACTACGAAAAATACGGCTTCGGTCTTTTTGTTGTTGACCACACTGCAAGCGGAAACAGTGAAGGAAAATACATCGGCTTTTCAGGCTTTGAGGCAACCGACGGCGTGAATTGGCTTCACTACATAAACACAAGGCTCGGACACTTCAAGGTAATTATCCACGGTGTTTCCATGGGTGCCGCAACGGTTTTGCGTATGTGCGGCGACAAAGAACTCCCGCGCAATGTAATCTTCTGCGTAGAGGATTGCGGCTTCACAAGCGGATACGATCAGCTCATCTATGAAATTGGTCTTATGAAGCTTCCGCCCCATCCCCTTATTGACATTTTTGACACGTTGAATCTTCTCAAAGCTCATTACAGTATAAAGGATGACTGCGACGTTATAAGCCGCGTCGAAAACAGCAAGGTTCCCATTCTGTTCATACACGGTGAAAAGGATACATTCGTAAAAACCGACATGGTATACAAGCTTTACGACGCGTGCAAAACCGACAAGGATCTTCTCGTCGTAAAAGATGCAACGCACGCAACCTCCTGTATATACGACCCGGAGGCTTATTGGGAAAAGGTTGACAGCTTTATTGAAAAGTATGACAAATAACTCCTTTTTCGATAAATCCGCATCGAAATCAAGCATTCCGACAAAGAACGAGTAACCGTTTCGCAAGGAGAGAGCACCAAAGTAAAGGGTATACATTACCTTTATAAAGCCTTTATATGAAGCGGATTATTAACGAAAAAAGTAACACCCGTGACGCGTAAATTTCTCGTGTCACAGGTGTTGTTTTTTTAATTATTCCTCGGCTGCTTCGTAACCTTTTTCTTTCCGCCGATAACAACCTCCGGATGCTCCTTAATATACTTTGTCCACTTGACATACCCGTATATCGAGTTTGTAAGATATCCGAGTTTAAGAACAAGAAGTACATATTGTCCGGAAAGAATGTTTATCGCACTTTCAAGAATAGCGTCAATAAACCACGCAATCCATTGCTCTCTGAAACGGAAAAGAATGAAAAGACCGTTTGCAACCGCAACCGCAGATACACAGGCGTCAAGGTAACAAACCAGCACCTCAAGCGTCTTGTTTCCGCCGAAAAGGTCCGTACCAAGGTCAATAAGTGTAAGAAGATAGCCTATTACTACCGTCCATACAAATATTCCGAGTATAACAAGTACTTCCTGCTTTCCTGAAAGGGTGCGTACCTCCGTAAGCTCTTCCTTTTCTCTGTCCGGATGCTTGTTCCAGTTTATAAAGCTTATTATGTCGCACGGCAGCCAGAAGAAAAGCGTCGTAGCCATGGTCGCAAACCTGTAAGCCAGCACTACACATATGGCGATTTCCGTTATTTCAACAAAAACCGAAACAATAAAATTCCACTTACTCTGCTTTGAAATAAGAAGCTCGCATAGTATATTGAGCAATGTATCCAGAAGATAAAGTCCCATTATTATGGTTCCGTTGATACCGTTTACGTCCTCTTCCGGAAAAAGCACTGCAAAAACAGATGCAAGTATTGTTATGGTTATAAACCATACTTTTTCATATGTTGTGAATGTCTTTCTTTTTATGACCATTATGAGAATTCCTATCAAGCTGAAAACTCCGGCCATTATGTAATTGATATACTGCTGCTCCATTAAAATTCCACCAATCCCTCATCAAGTAGTTTTTGAAGTGACATCATGATACCGAACTTCGCGTGTGAAAATGTAAGTCCGCCCTGAAAATATACCGCATACGGCTCTCTTATCGGACCGTCTGCCGAAAGCTCAATCGACGAGCCCTGTACAAAAGCACCCGCAGCCATAATAACGTCGTCATTGTAGCCCGGAATAGGATACGGCACCGGTGTAACATAACTGTCAACCGGGGCGGCGGCCTGAATACCCTTGCAGAAGGCTATCATGCGCTCGGCTGATCCGAGTTCAACCGACTGGATGATATCATAACGTTTTTCATTTCCGGCCGGTACAACATTAAAGCCGAGACGCTCATACATATTTGCGGCAAAAATCGCACCCTTAAGCGCTCCGGCAACAACCATCGGCGACATAAAGAAGCCCTGATAAAGTCTTGTGTTAAGGTCAAGACTTGCGCCCACATCGCCGCCGATGCCCGGAGCGGTAAGCCTGTAAAAGCACCTGTCTATGAGATCCTGACGGCCGCATATGTACCCTCCGATAGGAGCCAGTCCGCCGCCCGGATTCTTTATAAGTGAACCGACTGTGAGGTCCGCGCCGACATCCGACGGCTCAATAGTTTCGACAAATTCTCCGTAACAGTTATCAACCATAACGATAACATCCGGCTTAACACTCTTTACAAATTTTATGAGTTCGCCGATCTGTTCAACAGAAAAAGTCGGTCTCATGGCATAGCCCTTTGAGCGCTGTATCTCAATAAGCTTTGTCTTTTCATTTATCGTAGCTTTTATGCCGTCATAGTCAAATGAATTATCAGGGAGAAGGTCAACCTGCCTGTAGGTCACTCCCGACTCCTTTAACGAGCCGGCACAGTCCCTTATTCCTATAACTTCTTCTAAAGTGTCATACGGTTTGCCTACCGGCGACAGTATCTCGTCGCCCGGCAAAAGGTTTGCGGAGAGAGCAACTGCCAAGGCATGTGTGCCACACGTTATCTGTCCTCTGACGATAGCCGCCTCTGTGTGAAACACAGACGCATATACCTTCTCAAGTGTGTCACGACCAAGGTCATCATGGCCGTAACCCGTGGTTCCGGCAAAGCATGCAGCAGAAACCCTGTTCTCCTGCATCGCCTTGATGACCTTCATCTGGTTGCTCTCCGCAACACTGTCTATCTCTTTAAATCTTTCAGATAAATCCGAAAGTATTTCCTCTGAAAACTCAAGAACCTTTTTGCTAATCCCAAGCTCCAGAAACATTTTTTCGTTGTTCATTATAAGCATCCTCTTTTGCCTTATCTTTTGGTTTGCCGCGCACCTGCGCAGGCGATTTCATTTTATTACTTGTCAATATCCTTGAAAACCTTCATTGCAACCTCGCTCATAACATCCGGCTTTGTAACAATGATTCCGGTTTTTTCGTCTCCTAAAATAAGCAATGTATCTCCTGCATTTATACCAAAGAGATCCCTTGCCTCCTTAGGAATAACTATCTGCCCCTTTTCGCCTACCTTTGCAGTGCCGAAAATATGCTTCCCGTTGGGAAGTCCCAGTACATGTTTACCCCCGGGCATCAAATAATTCCCCCTTTAACTGTCGTTTTGTAATCATACATTTCCTACAAGTATAACTTTAGCAACTCACAAAGTCAACTTAATTATCGCTGTTTTACAAAAAAACACACCGCCGAGCAGCGGTGTGTTTGACAAATATTTTCCCTTCTAAAACACCCATTGATAGATAATTCCGTAAAGCTCACGTACATAATATGTGGGTAAAAGCCAAAATGCAGTGCAAGCGGGGACGGATGAGTGCGCAAGACCGAGCTCGTTTGCAATAAGTCCTGCTCTGTAAAGATGAAATTCGTTTGAAACTATCGCTATTTCTGACGGAAGACCTTCTTTCTTGATTATTTCCCCGGAAAACTTCAAATTCTCTCTCGTGGAAGTGGACTTATCCTCCTTGTAAAGCCTGTCCGGAGAAATCCCCTTGTTCGCAAGATATCTGTACATGCACTCGGCCTCCGGTATTTCCTCGTTTTTCCCCTGTCCGCCGGATAAAATACATGCGGAATCCGGATTTTCAATGAGGTATTCATATGCTGCATCAAGTCTTTCGGTAAGCATAAGGCTGGGCTTTTCACCCGGCATCACACGACAACCCAGAACAACAACCGTTGAGTTTTTCTCGGGCTTGTCCGTTGCCGCCTTAACCATCAGACCCGTTTCTACGACTATAAGAGCGAGAACGACGGAAAGTATTCCGCTCATAACCCTTACAACAATTTTTCCGTTTCCTGACTCCCTTGTATTTTTAAGCTTAAATCTTATATCCTTACTTCTGTATCCGTAAATGAAAAGCGCAACAAAGACAATCATTCCCGTGATATTTCCGAGGTTGATTGAACCGTACATAATAAGCGGCATAAGAAACCAGAGAAATCCCACTACTCCGAAAATCATCATTGCCACGTGAGCATCCCCTTTCGCAAACATATCTCCCATTATTTACAAATGATATTCTACACTCCTAAAACAACGCAACGTCTACAGCAATATTACAAAAAAATTAAAGTCCCGACTAACGGGACTTTAATTCGTCATTTTAAGCCAAAATCACTTTGTCTTTCCGAGATATGCCTCTTTGATTGACTCATCATTAAGAAGCTCAATACCGGTGCCCTCTTTGGTGATATTTCCGGTTTCAAGGACATATGCCCAGTCGGCAATCTTAAGAGCCATGTTTGCGTTCTGCTCGATAAGGAGAACCGTGATACCTGCCTTGTTTATGGTCGTGATGATATCAAAAATATCCTTTACGACAAGCGGAGCAAGTCCAAGAGACGGTTCATCCATCATTATGAGCTTCGGTCGGCTCATGAGAGCGCGTCCAACCGCAAGCATCTGCTGTTCTCCGCCCGAAAGAGTCCCGGCAAGCTGCCAATGTCTTTCCTTAAGGCGCGGGAACAAAGAATAAACATACTCAATATCCGGCTTCAGATCATCCTTACGGAGATACGCGCCGATTTTCAGATTTTCGAGAACGGTAAGGTTCGGAAATACACGTCTTCCCTCCGGAACAAGTGTTACACCCTTGGCAACAATCTTATCAGGTGAAAGACCTACGATATTTTCACCGCCGAGAAGTATCTCTCCACGCTGCGGCTTCACAATACCGGAAACCGTACGAAGGGTGGTTGATTTTCCGGCTCCGTTCGCACCGATAAGCGTAACGATTTTTCCTTCCGGAACGTTTATGGAAACATCCTCAACTGCGGTAATTCCGCCGAAACGTACCTGTAAATTTTTTATTTCAAGCAAATCACTCATCTTCAGCCACCCCCAGATAAGCGTCGATAACCCTTTGGTTCGACTGAATCTCAGCAGGAACGCCCTGTGCAATTTCCTTACCGAAATCAATAACGTAAATTCTGTCTGAGATATCCATTACAAGATTCATATGATGTTCAATGAGGAGAATTGTAAGATCAAATTTGTCACGAATAAAGTGGATAAACTCAGTCAGCTCCGCCGTCTCTTGCGGGTTCATACCTGCAGCAGGCTCATCAAGAAGAAGAAGCGTCGGATTTGTAGCAAGAGCACGTGCAATCTCAAGTTTTCTCTGCTTACCGTAGGGAAGACTTGTTGCAAGCTCATCCTTTACGTCTGACAGGTCAACAAGGTCAAGGAGCTCCATTGTTTCCTTACGCATCTTGGCCTCTTCCTTGTAGTTCAGGCGAAGAGTTGCAGTGAAAACGTTTGAAGTCCTGCGAAGATGCTTTGCCGTCAAAACATTTTCAAAAACGGTCATCGAATTGAAAAGTCTGATATTTTGGAAAGTTCTCGCCATACCGAGCCTTGTGAGCTGATCGGGAGTTTTTGTTATTCTATGCGTGTACTTTCCGTTATTTTCACCTGCGTAGAGTTTTTTCATCTTTCCCTGCGGATGATTTTCTATAACCTTTTCACCGTTAAAGAAAATGGCACCGTTTGTTGGCTCATAAACACCTGTTATAGCGTTAAAAGCTGTTGTCTTTCCCGCACCGTTAGGTCCGATAAGAGCAACTATCTCATGCTCGTTTACGTCCATCGTGAGGTTGTCAACGGCAACAACGCCGCCGAACTGCATGGTAACATCCGAAAGACGAAGAATATTTTTCTTTTCCGCCATCATCCCTCACCGCCTTTCAGCGCCATATCCTCGGGCGATGTATCCTTTTTCTTTGTAAAAAGTTTTTTTATCTTAACAAACCCGTCATATACGGAAATCTCTCTCGTTCCCATGATACCCTTTCTGAAGAAGAGAACTACTATCATGATGAGAACAGAGAATACAACCATACGGAATCCGGGTCCGAGGAGAGGTATCTTTTTTCCTGCCTCCGTAAACGTTTCAAGGTCAAGGAACTTAAGCCACCACTCACTGCTTGCATAATAAATAAATGCTGCTATAACAGAGCCCGATACCGAGCCGATACCGCCTATAACAACAACCAGAAGAATCTGATAAGTCATTGCAGCGGTGAATGATACGGATGAAACGGCAGAGTTACACATAGCAAGCATGGCACCCGCTATACCACAGAAGAAGGAACTTATGATAAACGAAAGTCTCTTGTGGTGAGCAAGGTTTATTCCCATAGCCTCAGCAGCAACCTCATCATCACGAATAGCCTTAAAAGCACGTCCGTACGTTGAGTTAATAAGTAAAACGATTATAAATATACAAACTCCCGCAATAGCGGCATATACAAGGATGCTTTTCGGAGCCGTAAACGAGTTTATAGGGTCGGGGCCGTTTGTAACAGGTCCGAAATCCTGAAGTTGAACTATACCTCTTACTATTTCGGCAAACCCGAGAGTCGCAATAGCAAGATAGTCACTCTTAAGTCTCAAAACGGGAAGACCGATAAGCCATGCGAAGAACGCCGCTACAAGACCCGCAAGAATAAGACCTACAACCAGCGGAAGCTGGAATGTGATAAGGCTGTCGCCATAGTTCCTGTAAACCGTATGGCGCATATCCGTCGGGATTGTGAAAACAGCGTATGTGTACGCACCAAGCAGCATAAAGCCTGCCTGACCCAGGGAAAAGAGACCCGTGAAGCCGTTAAGAAGGTTCATGGAAACGGCTGCAAGAGTGAAGGTACATACCTTACGGAGAACCGAGAACCACATAGAGGTCGGCTCTGCAGTATACTGAATGGTAACCATGATTGCAAAAATCACGGCTACAAGTCCGAGGTTGCAAATTGTTCTTTTGTTTTTGTCCCAAAATGTATTTTTCATAATTACACCTTCTCCGTAGTCTTCTCGCCGAAGATACCTGTAGGTTTAACAACGAGAATAATGATAAGAAGTGCAAAAGAAATAACATCCGAGAAGTCCGAAAGGCCTACAGCCTTTGCCAGACTTTCAACAACCCCGATGATAAGCGCACCTACAACTGCGCCCGGAACAGAACCTATTCCTCCTACAACGGCTGCAATAAATGCTTTGATACCGGGTGTCGTACCTGCCAGATGGTTTACACCGGTATTCTTTGCAAAGTAGAGAATCGAACCTACGGCAGCAAGGAATGCACCAATTGCAAATGTTATTGAAATTACACGATTGATTTTTACACCCATGAGCTGTGACGTTTCAAAATCCTTTGAAACCGCGCGCATGGACATACCGAACTTTGTATGATTGATAACGAGGACAAGAGCAATCATAAGCACGACTGCAACTATAGGTGAAATGAAAACGGTAAGTTTGTCTTTTACACCGAACAGCCTCACGCTTTCACCTATCAAGGGTATGTCGGGAAACTGCTTTGAAAGTCCTCCGGTGATATATGCTACGAGGTTTTGGAGCAAATAAGAAACACCGATGGCTGAAATCATAACGGACATTCGCGGAGCCTGTCTGAGCGGCGAATATGCACACTTTTCAATAAGATAACCTATAAAGACCGTGAGAACGATCATTATGATTAATGAAAACCAGATAGGCATGGTAGGAAAACTTGCACAAAGGTATATAAGCATAATACCCGAAAGCATGAACAAGTCACCGTGAGCGAAGTTGATAAGCTTCAAAATACCGTATACCATCGTGTATCCTATGGCTACAAGAGCGTACTGTCCGCCCGTTGCAAAGCCTCTTATAAGATACGGAACAATATTCATAAAAAAAATACCTTTCAAACTCAAAAAGTACGGCGGGAACAAAGCCCACCGTACTTAAATGAACTTTTAATTCAAGACTTATTACTTGCTGTTGATGAGGTCAAAAGCAAAGTTTGCCATTACTGTTCCCTGGAACGGATCAAGGAAGCAGGTACGGAAGTAATAGTCGTGACCTTCGGTAACAGATGCGTTTGTGCATGAGATACCGATTGCAGGAAGCTTTGCGTTTTCAAATGTCTCGGCAGCTGCGATTGATACGCCGGAGCCGTATGAGCCAAGAGAAATAAGAGCTTTTTCATCTACAATCTTTGAAGCAGCAGCAACTGCGTTCTCATCAAGTGAACTGTTATCTGAAAGGTAAAGCTTTACGGTATACTCGTTATCACCGATCTTAATCTTGTTGTCAAGAGAATTTGCATATGTGATTCCGATAACTTCCTGTTTACCGCCTGCGGCATTGTCGCCTGATGTCGGCTCGTAGATACCTATTGTGATTGTTTTTGAAGCCTTATCAAGAGCTATACCTTTAACGTCACCGTAGTCATGAGCGGATGCCTGTGTTGCATCGTTCTTGATTGTCTGAAGTTTTACAAAGTTGAACTTACCGTCGCCTGCCTGCTTTATGTATGCACTGTCTTTTATTGCGTCGCCGTTTTTATCAAACTGAAGTGTTCCGGCAACACCGTTTTCATAGGTAAGAGTCCAGAGAGCCTTTGCAACGTCAACAGAGGTAAGGTTCTCTCCCTTTTCCTGTGCAGCAGCACGGATAGCAGCCATTGCAACGTTATATGCGTCAAAACCGAGAGCAGAAACTGCTGCAACGATGTCATTGCCGCCGTTCATGTCATAATAGTTCTTGTTGTCGTTAAGCCATTTTTTAAAGCCCTTAACAAAATCAGATGCTGCTGTTGAACTTGAATCATTTTCGTCAAAGAAAGTTGAGCAATATACTTTGAGGTCTGTTCCTTTTACAGCATCAAGGATAACCGATGACTCCCACGTGTCTCCTGCAAGGATAGGACACTCAACACCGAGGTCATCTGCGTTCTTGAGGAAGTTTGCGGCAACAGTTGTTGAGTTAGGGGAAAAGATAACGTCAGCCTTGTTGTCGAGTGCTTTCTGAAGGTAGTCTGAGAAGTTTGTTGTGTTCTTCGGGAAGGTCTCCATGATAACGGTACCGCCCTGCTTCTCAAAAGCTGTCTTAAAGTTGTTTGCAAGACCGAGCGAATAAGTGTCGCCTTTTTCAGCGATTACATACGCAACGGCTCCTGTCTTCTTGCCTGAGTCTTTGTCTGAGTTTCCGCCGCATGCAACGAGCGCAAAGCACATACAAACAGCAAGAACTAAAGCAATGATTCTTTTCATTTTTAATTCTCCTCCGAATTAAATTTTTTGTGTTTCCACCTAAGTTCATTTCAATATTTTTTAACCGTATTAAGATGTTTAAAATATCAAAATAAAATAAGACGAACCAATTATACAACAAATACACAGTCTTAGTCAATTTAAAAGTGCCTGAAACACAGAGTTTTCAGACACTTTTGACATTTTCAATATAAAATTATTCAAATTTTGGGCTTTACGCACTAAGCCTTTCATCCCATCTTATTTTGTTCCTTAAGCTTTTCGATATCCTCATGGCTGAAATAAAAAGCGGATTCAAGAAACTTAAGAAGCTCTTTCACCATTTTTTCATCATCATCAAAGATATCCTCTCCGCAGTATATCCTGAGTCTCTCACGGCAGTAATCACAGGTATAGGAAAACTGAAGGGTCATAAGAAGTGAATCAAAGAAAAAAGCAAACATACGCAGATCACAGTCAGGGCGTATATCCCCATTTTCCCTTGCTTTTTCGAGAAAGTCCGCATATGCCCTTGAAGATATGGTTTCTATCCTTTCAGCAAGTCCTCTGGCTCTTTCCGAAGCCGACATACGTGTTATCTCATTGTAGAGCTTTACGTATTTCGAGTCTGTAGCGGAGGTTGCCTGAATCGCACGTATAAGCTTTTCGGCACGTACAAGAAGCTTATCATCGGAATTTACTACGCTGCTTATTATCTCCTCGAGCGTCATTATGGCATCATCAACACAGGTAAGAAAAAAATCCTCCTTTGTGTCAAAATACTTGTATAGGAGACCTACTGAAACTCCCGCTTTTTTTGCTATGATATTTACATTGGCTCTCTCAAATCCATGTGTGGAAAACTCATTGATTCCCGCTTGAATGACCGCGTTTTTATTTTTTTCATCCGCGCGCTCAAATGCAGGTTTGTGATGTACTTTATTCATTTTTATCTCTCCATTTGTGAGCAATTGCTCATCTGGTAAGATTGTACCAATAACACCCATTGTTTTCAATGCTTTTTTAGAAAGAAAAATGCATAACAGGCTTTTACACCTGTTATGCATCCTGTTTAACGATTTATTGAGCAATACCGGCTGATAGCAGCCTGTTTACTTAATAGCAATACCGAAATTACTGCTTTTCACCCTGATCAAACTTATCAAGAACGCGTACCGAAACCGCAAAGCAATCTGCAAGTCCCTGCTCGTTCATGTTGTCATAAGTGTCACGGCGGGTATGATAGTAATCCTCAAGCTTATGGTTAAGACCTGTGATACCTGTTGAACGGAATCCGCCCTGTGCGAATGCTGCGTTATCGGTAGCTCCGCCAAGCGGTGGAACCATACCCTTCTTACACTGGAGATTAAGCTCCTGTGCTGCCTCCATGAAGAGGTCTGAAACGTCTTTGTCAGCCTTTACGGTCGCGTTAAGGTCTCTGTAGTTTACCATGAGATACTTAGGATCAAAGATGGTGTCGTATGAATAAATGAATGTAGGAACATCCTTGAAGTCGTCCTTGTGAGCCTCAGACCATGCCTTTGCACCGCGAAGGCCTGCTTCCTCTGAGCCTGTAAGGATAACGCCGACCTCAGTATGCTCAAGGTCAATACCTGCGTCCTTCATTGCCTTCAAGATGGCAATGCCCATATAACAACCCGAAAGGTTGTCGTTTGCTCCGTCAACTACTCTGTGTCTGTTCCACATGAAATACATGCCAACCCAAAACGGAGTGAAGAGAAGACCCCAAAGAGCAACTGTCTTGAGTGTTCCCTCAGGAGCTGCAAAAAGTCCGCCCTGTGCCATTGCAATGATTGCAATAACGATATAAAAGATAGTACCTACAGCGGAAATAATCGCATGACCTTCAAAGCCTACTCCGCCGAGAGCGTAGTTTACGGGCCACTCCCATGCAGCGTCAGAATGTCCGTTAAAGAAAATACGTCTTTCAACTGTTCCCGTGCAGGACTTGATTGCCGTAACGTTGGTTCCCTCAAGTTCAGGGAAGAGCTTATCAATAAACTTTTTATATGTACCGAATTGAAGAAGTGCTATAATCCAGCCGAAAAGCATGAGCGGAACCGCAATGATCGGAGCTCCGACAAAAATGAGAATAAGTCCGATAAACATAAGTGAGAATGTAATCCAAATCCAACCATAGAAGGAACCCGGATTTTCCTTGAATGTCTCAACCTGTACGCGATCACAGCCGCAGTCATCCTTGAGAACATCAGCCATATACTCACTGGCAATGCGCTCGCCCTCCGAGCCGGGACTACGCTTTGGCATATTCTTGCAGATATGTGTTATTTCCTCAACAATATACCTGGCGCTTTCCGCTTTGTTCGCAATCAAAGCATCGAATTTTTCACTCATTATTATTCCTCCTTCATTTTGTAAGGGTGTTTTTCCGTTTAATCCCCTCGCCCTTTACATAAAATATAATAAGTACTTAAATTTTATCAAAAAAGCGCCCGAGTGTAAACACTTCGGGCGCAAATTTATGAAAAAATTTGGTAAATAACGAGAATTACGCTAGACTACATATCAAGATAAGAATCCGAATAAAGCTCATTATTCTTAAAGATATCACAGGACTTGATTGTCTCCATGAGTCTTCTGTCGCACGGATTGACGATAGCAGAGGTAAGACCCTGCATCATAGCCATTGCAACGAGGGCAGAATCCATGATAGGACGTACATCCTTCGGTGCACCGTTCGAGTTATTTGAAAGACCGCCGGTTGACTTAAGTCCCTCGTCTGAAAACAGCTTAATTGCCTCAAGAACATCCATCTGCTTATCCTGCATACCCTTAACAACAAGGAAGAGCGGGTCGAACCAAAGGTCGTCTGCCTCCATGCCGAGTGACATACCGAGATCAAGCATCTTATGACAATGAGACATACGTTCCTCGTTGTCTTTAGCAATACCGTCAGCCGAACAAAGAGCGATACAAATAGCATCGTTTGCCGCTGCAAGATTTATGTTGTCAATACGTGAACCCGCATCTGCAGAGTTTACGATAGGCTTACCGTTTGTTCTGTTATAAACTGCAATTCCGGCTTCAATAGCCTTCTTGTTTGCGGTATCAAGGGCAAGAGGTACGTTGTTGAAATTCTCCTGGAGAAGCTTTACGGCCCATGTCATAAGCTGAGGTCCGTTTGACTCCGCAGGTCCGATATTTACGTCAAGGTATGTTGCGCCTGCAGCAATCTGTTCAGCAGCTCTCTTGAGTATCGGCTCCGGATCCATGTTATCCATAGCAGCCTTTATCGACGGACTTATGCAGTGTATACGTTCACCTATGGTTACAAACTTCTTTGACTCAACGTTCCTTGTCTTGTATGTTACGCCCATATCCACTACCTTTATCTCAGGAATCGATGCGGCGATCTTCACAAAGTCAAGAGGAGCATTTTCATCTACGACAGTCTTTTCAGCCTTCGGAGCACTTGCCTTTGCGGCAGCGGCAGCTTCGGCAGCCTTAAGGTATTCGCCGTCCTTCAGGTATTTAACTAACTCAACAGCCTCACGCGTACCTACAACAACGTTCCAGTCGGGAAGCTTATCGGCAATTTCACCCTTCATCACGGCAACCTTGCCCGGAAGCACAAGAGTCCTGTTATTTATCTTATTTGCGATATCATAGTCCTCAAAGAACTTCTTTACGGTTGACGATGAGAACTTTCCTGCTGCCCATGCAGTTAGAACGGACATACCGCTGGCGTCAACTATAAGAAGGTTAATGGGAACCTTTGAACGCTCAAGCTCACCGGATACAAGAAAATAGGTAAGCGCAAAGTCAACAGTAAGCATACAGGGGTCATCTGCCGTTGCACCGTTTATCGGATAGATGCCCGGCTCAACCTTCATCGGCTTCTGCGGGTCGGTGTATATGTTCTGACGAAGTCCGTAAAGAGGAAGTGCAGATGCCATTGTCATGTTTTCCATAACTATAATGGATCCGTACTTAAGCGTGAACATAGCGGCATATGCAGTCTGGAGATGGAAGTTCCCCTTTGCAAGCTTCGGAAGCTTAACGATAGAAGGATAACCGAATGTACGGTCTCCGTCCTTGATTGCCGACCGACGTACAAGAACAGCATTTTTGAGAGTTTCCTTTATGTCAGCGCCCGTAACGTCTATGATGAGATTTTTGTTCCCCTTTGCCTCAAGTGCGGCAACTGTGTCGTGTATTTCCGCAAGATCTGCGCCGATAACACCGAGTGCAATTCCGTTTGCAGATGCAATTTCATTCATTGCCTCAAGGTTATCCTTATTTGCGCCGATAAGTGCAGGCTTCTTGTCGGCAATTGCTGTAACGGCAGCCTTTGCCGCATCAACATCCGTTGTGTCAATGATAACGGTTCTGCCGGTAGCTGAAGCCTTTTCAGCAAGCGCCGCGAGTCTTGCCGCGTCATTGCCGTGAACCATAATTGTCTCTACATATTCACGCTCACCTATACGCTCGTAATCAACCTTACCTATTGCGTTAAGCTTTGCGTCAATCTCAGCGTCATCCATACAAGTGCAAAGAGGAGCGGCAAAAATATTTCTCGAAACAAATGTCTTTTCATGACGATAAAGAACCGTTTCTCCTCCGAGAGTGTGCTCACCCTCGCCCGTACCGATTTTTATTGTTTTCATCGGAGGTGCCGTAGCCTCTGAAAGAAGGGCCTTGGCCTCATCCGACATATGCGGGCACTTGTCTATCGGCAACGCACCCTGAGCAACCTTCATGCAGAACGCCATACAGGTAGGGCATCCGCATTCTTTACAGTTTGTTTTAGGTGACAATTTAAAAATGTCAAGTCCTTTTACTGCCATTATACGTTCCCTCCTTATACAAGCTCTGAAATCATCACGGAAATTGTCTTTATTGCTTCGGGATGTCTCATTATAACAGCATCCGAACCGCCTGTGAGAGCAGCAGCAGCCGTTGTTATTTCCATCTCGATTGCACGTTCTTCAAGAGAGCCCCATTCAGGCATCTCGGACTCAGGCATAAGAGATTCCTTAACGCCCCATGTCTCTGTTGAGATAGGAGTGATTATAGGCATGGCAAGCTGTGCGTCACCCTGCTGGAGAGCAGCGGCACGAATACGGTCAAGTGTTGAGGCAACGTATTCGTATCCGTATCCGGCAGCAGCTGAGCCTGCGTTCATAACAATTGATTTTTCGTCAACACCGAGCTGTGAAAGCATGGTGTTGAGCTGCTTTGCAAGGTTGATATCAACAGCGGACTCGGCACCGACCTTCTGATTGTAAGCAAGTCCCGCAGACGCACCGACTGTCTTATAGTTTTCCTCACGTGCCGAAAGGACAAGTATATTCTTTCCCGCAAGAGCCTCGGAAACCTTATTGAAGATTTCTGCGTCCTTTTCAACATTCTTACATCCGATTACAACGAGCGGCATCGTGATTGCGTCCGAAACGCTTTTTGCAAGAGCAACACAGTCTTCCACCGATGCGTCTGCTCCATTCGGATCCGCACTTTCAAGATGAAGACAAATAAACGATGCTCCCTCCATCGTTTCTGCACGCTTCGCCATATCCACAACCGAGGTACATCCGTCATAGAAGGCTTTCATTCCGTCGGTAGTACAGAGATCCATTCCGATATCGGAAATCTCAACACCGATTTTAGGTGCATTTTCAATTGCAGCATCAAATGAGTAGAACGGCATGACGTTCTGACCGCCGATGGTGATAGCCTTCTCACCTGTGCCGAGAACTACTGTATTTACATGTGAATTGAATGCCTGTAATTTTGGTTCAAAAGACATGTTGTATTCTCCCTTTCTAAAATATACAGATTTTATAAATCAAGCTTACGCATAAGTTCCAGTAAAGCCTTTTTGATCGGAGTATCCTCCGGTACAAATGCGGTAGGCTTACCTTCACAGTCATATTCGTAAACTAAATTGTCATGCGGTAAAACGCCGAGCAGCGGCAAATCATGTTTTTCTATCTCTTCAAGAACACCCTCGTTCAGCTTGCCGTCGGGCGCTCTGTTGACGATAAGATGAACCTCTGTCGGATTGAGCTTAAGCTCCTTTATCATCTCGTTTATGCGGGCAACCGCCTGAATCCCTCTGCGTGAGGGGTCAGAGATAAGAAGCATAACATCGACGTGCGGAAGCGTTCCGCGGCTTATATGCTCAAGTCCCGCTTCATTGTCTATAACGGTGTATTTGTAATTTCCGACATACTTATCAATCTGGGTTTTGAGCATACCGTTTACGAAGCAATAGCAGCCCTGACCCTGAGTTCGTCCCATAACAATCATGTCAAAGTCGTCTTCCTCTATAAGAGCATCAGCAAACTTAAGTTCTGCATAATCGGCCTTTGACATACCGAAAGGAATCTTGCCGTCAATCTCGGAATGGGCAATTTCCTCTCTTATCGAACCGAGCGTAACGTCAACATCCACACCCAGTACCTCATTGAGGTTGGAGTTTGCGTCGGCGTCCACAACAAGCACCGGTCCGTCATTTTTCTTCGTAAGATAATCTATAATCATTCCGCAGGTAGTGGTCTTTCCTACTCCGCCCTTACCTACAACCGCAATAGTCTTATTTGCCATCAGATATGCTCCTTTATAATTGCCTTTGCTCCGAGTAAATCCACGAAAAGCAGGTCTCCGTCTATTACCTGTTCCCTCTCCATAAGGTCGGTAATGATAACCTTGTTATCGCGGAGTTCTATCCTTGCGACATTGCTCATAAGCACGTTTTCAGGATCCTCTGTGTTTTTATATACTGTTGACAAACACATATTTTTTCCTCCCTTGTCTACAGTGTACGTCGATGTATAAGCTATACAATCCTCAATTTATCTTTGTAAGTGCACTCGCAAGGATATCATTTCCCTTGTTGTAGCACTCAACCGCCTTCATTATTTCATTGCATATCTCTTCGTTTCCCGCGTGTTTTATGTCCTCCGCAAGATGTGACAACTCATGAGTATGCTCCGCATTGTGTCCGACCATGTATTTCATAAGTACGGTCAGTTCCTCCATCGGAGTCTCACTGTGATGATGCTCGTGTTCGTGATCATGGTGCATATGCATTTTTATGTCTCCTTCATCTTGTTTTTTATAAGTGTTATGAGAGTTTCGGCAATAACTACTCTATCCTCTGCCGCAAAGCTCTCTTCAAAGTTATCCGAGTAAAGAATCTGACTGTTCGGCGGAAATTCGTCATCACCCTCCCACACAATAAGCGTTACAAAATAGCCGGGCAAAACCTCAAATTCATACGCCGCATCACCGTGATTCACCTTTTTCGCACCCATACGCTCACTTGCAAGTGCAAATTTCGGCACATCCGTGCCGAAAGAAAAGGCGGCGCGGGTTATACAGCGTCCGGTGAAAGGTGAGATATACATCTCACCCCAGGACATCTCGCGAAACGTCTTAAAGCCACCGGTCGGTTCATGGTATTCCGCCTCAAGGAGGATACGTATGATAAAAGTCTGGGCTTTAAGATCGTTAAGCGCGAATGCCCTGCTGTTTTCACAGTTTATGGTAAATTCCGGCCATGTAACTCTGTAGTCGTCAAAGAAAAATCTCACGTGAAAAGCAGCACCGTCGAACGCTGTGCCACACCGCGCCGCCGCTTTTTCAGGGTCAATTTTCTTAAACAGATCTACGTAATATGCAAAAGGAACTTCTTTGATATTGTTTTTAATTTCCTTTATTTCCGCCAAGGTCAAACCTCCTGCTTACTGCTTGGAAAACGTGAAAGGTCGGTGTGGGGAATGAAGCACGCCGCAACGAAGTTATCCATATAACCGGGATGTGTTGAAAGTTCAACATAAGTCATGTTGCGAGAAAGCTCCTCAATCTTTTTCTCCGCTGTCCCTGAATAAGCAGCCGCATAAGCTCCCGAAAGAGATGAATTTCCTATATACTCGTACTTTTCAAGGGGTATATCCGGAAGCATGCCGATATTTACGGCATTTTTGATGTTTATACCGCTTCCGATACCGCCTGCAACATAAAAATGCTCCACAACGCTTTCATCCATTCCTATGGTTGAAAGAAGAGTGTCTATAGCGGAATAGATAGCGCCCTTTGCACGTACAAAGCTTTCGATATCCACCTCAGTAAGAGCAATCTCACGTCCCGTGTCCGATTCGTCCGGAGTGGCAATAACATAACTTCCCATGCCGTACTCATCGTGTTTTACACGGTCTCCCTCTCTCACGTATTTTCCCTTTGAATTGATGATTCCGGTGCAGTAAAGCTCCGAGATGATATCTATAATTCCGGAGCCGCAAAGTCCTACGGGCTTTTGTCCTTTCTCACCGACAACTCTGTAGTCCGGTTTCATCGTATCTTTATCTATGGTTATGGACTCAATGGCACCGTCTGTCGCTCTCATTCCGCAGCTTATGTCTCCGCCCTCAAAAGCAGGCCCGGCAGAGCATGCGCACGCCATCATAAAGTCCCTGTTACCGAAAACAATTTCTCCGTTTGTACCAAGGTCAACAAAGAGTGAAAACTCATCCTTGTTCCAAAGAAGAGAAGTGAGTGTACCGGCAGTGATGTCACCGCCTACGTACGAGCCGATATTCGGACAAACAACGAGGTCTGCCTCAGGATTCACGGCAAGTCCTATGTCATGAGCCTTCATTCCGGGCAGATGGAAAAATGTCGGAATATACGGCTCCATCCTTATCGGATCGGAGTAAACGCCGAGCAGCAGGTGATTCATGGTGGTATTTGAAGCAACACAAACCCTTATTATCCTTGTTGCGGCAACCTTCGCACTCTGACAAAGGTTACTGATTATAGGCAATATGGTCTCACGTACAACAGCGTCCTTAAGACGCTTCACACCGCCTGTTTTGTTCTGCTCTATTATCCTGTTTATTACGTCGGCACCGTAGCGAATCTGTCCGTTTCCGCTCGATGCCTTTGCAAGGAGCGCTCCGTCTGCCATATTGACAAGCACGGCGGAGACCGTTGTAGTACCGATATCTATCGCAAGTCCGCACACGGGAGACGTATCCAGAGGATTACAGATATCGTAAACCTTGAAGGTATCTCCGTTTCTTTCTCCGATAACACGAATCATAAAATCGGATGTGCGAAGCTCTTTTGCAAGCTTTGCAACGGTGAAATAAGGAATCTCAACATCCTCCACCGAAAAGGCGTCCTTAACACCGTTTACAAATCTCTCATTGTCAGGCAATGTATCCGAAAGCGACGGCTCCGGCAATGTAATAACCTTATCCGAAAAATCGTTTGAAAGCTCAACACCCGCCGCTTTCATGTCTCCGAGAAGCTTTTCAAACAAAGCTACTTCCTCACCGCTTGAGAGATCGGCCGTCTGCATCCTGCTTTTATAAGCAGCGGCGATATCCGGAACCATTACTGTTACGTCCGACTCAACCTTTGAGCCGCAGCTTAAGCACCAGCCCTCAGCGGCTTCCTCGGGAGTGATATGACTCGAAGGCCAACAATTTAAGTTACCGGATATAAGCTTTACTCTGCATTTACCGCAGGCACCGTTACCTGAACACGGTGCGTCAATGGCAACATTGGCAAGGCGCGCAACAGAGAGAAGATTTGCTCCCGGAGGGCAGGAAACCGTCACGGGATTCATATGTTCATTTTCAAAAGTGAAAGTTACGTCAAACATAAAAAAACCTTATCGTTATTTTTTCAATATCTGTGGGGCAAGAATAAACCTGCCCCACAATTATTATCTGCTTACTGAGTTACATGAGAGGCTCCATACCGAGTACCGGGTGGTTCTTACTCTCAAGGAACGGAATAAGGTCGTCAACCTCTGTACAAACAGTCTCGTCGGCAATCATATCCGTAAAGTTGTCGATACCGTAAAGTTCTTTTGCGGTCTTGTTAAGTCTTTCCGCAACATCATCCTTAAGTTCCTTCGGCATCCATACGATACGTTCTATTCCGCCTTCTGCGGAGATAAACTTCTTTGAGGATATGAAATGACGTCCGTGACCCATATAACCCGGAGTCTGAACACCGCCGCCCGTACAGGAAGCGAGTTCTCCGAAGGTCATGCCTGACGGTGTCATTCCGGCATACTCACGGTTTACGACAATAACTCCGTTTGATGCAGGCTCAATACCGCAGATACACTCAAAGCATCCGCATGAGGTCATAGGATCCTCGAGGATTGAGTAGAGAGTAACATTTTCAACGGCACCGTGTGTTGCCTCATGTACTATCTTGTTTACGTTTTCATAGGAGCCTGTACGCTCATCAAGAAGGCCTTCCTTCATGATAGGCTGTGAAGGTCCGTTAGGATTAAGCTCATAGGTTGCTTTTGCGTCAAGCCAGGAAACCGCACCGCAGAGACCGAGACGTTCGGGAGTTACCACGCAGCAGTGTGCAGGAGCAAAGCTCTGACAGAGAATACATGTAAAGAAGCGGTCTACCGATTCGTCAGTCATGCTGAGAAGTCTGTCATCACGCTCGTTATAACGCGGCATTGCCTTTGTTTCAAGCATCTCCGTAACCTTTGCGGGATCCGTGATAAGTGTTACCTGACACTTATCAACAACTGTGTCGAACTCGTCCATAATCATATGGTAAAGAACTTCTCCGAAGTGTTTAAGTCTGAGACCCTTGTCATAAGCATCCTGTGAAACACGGATTCTTATAAGGTTTCTCTGACCGGTATGCATAACACCTTCCATGTAGTTGAACCAAGCATGAATCTTACGTTCAATAACACTCTCAAAGTCCGACTGCATCTTCTTTCCCGCAACCTCTACGAACGTACCGAGTGCAAACTCCTTTTCGCCGCAGTCGATGTCGTTTCCGACAATTTCAATCTTGTGGTCCTCAACCTCATCCATGTTTTTCATAAGAACAAGCTCGGCTGTGGGATTTTTACTTGACCAGATCTCAATTGCCATGTCAGCCTTACGGATGATTTCGCCCTCAAACGCCGAAGCGAAAGCAACAGGTATAGGAAGATTTGTATCTTTTATCTTGATGTTTCGAAGCTCAAGAGAATGTTTAACTGTCTCCGAATGATCAAGGACAGACTCAAGAGCACCCGGCACCTGATTTTCTCCGAGGTCGATATCCACGATAACAGGGAAGCCGAGTGCGATGGCACCAGCACCTGCCGAAACAACAACCTCGTCAATAGCACCAAAGGTATTTACAAAAGCGGGAACACGCTCCTTTGTATATGTGAGAAGAGTGCTGAGATCTCCCGGCTGTACATTGCCGAAGATAAGAGCCGCACGTATTGCAACCGTAACAACATGAATAACGGAAGTAACGTCATGTCCGAGAGGAACTACACGGAAGTCAAGACCCATTCTTACACCCGACTCCGCACACTGTTCAATAACATCACCTATCAGGAAAGACATAATACCCTTTGACTGGTAGCCCTTTACGATATTTGCAACGTCTTCGGCGTTATCTGCTTTTCCTAAAACAACGGCAACGCCCGGTATGTCTCCAGTAACAAGAGGAACACCAAGAGAACGAATTATCGGGTCAGGAACGAAGCCTATGCCGGAGTCATTTTCATATGGCTGTGCTCCGTCAATGTATTTGAGACCTTCGATAATCTCTGCGCCGACCGCGGTTGCAAGACCGGCGTTGAGTGCCGGCCCTATCTCGGGCTCGTTTGTAATAAGGCTCTTCAGTACGCCCACACATGCCGGCAGGTCGCCGAGTGTCTTGACCTTAACACCTGTTGCGGCATAGATGGTCGGGAAGAAATAAGCAGTATCCGGAAAAGCAATTTCCTTGTCTGCCCCGTACTTTGCAATTGCATCGTTTACCGCACCCTCGGTAAGACCCGCAACGGCATTTGAACCACCGTAAATCAAATCAGTTAATGCGCTCATGATAGATATACCTCCCAAATGTCTATTGTAATTTTTTATGCCTTATTAATTGCCTGTACTTTATAAACATATTTTTATAAACATACACATACACAGTAATTAGTATACCACATTTTTTGCACATTGTAGATATTTTCTATGAGTAAAATTACCAAAATTTATGCAATTTTACTCATAGATTTCACAAAACAACCTGTTGTTTTCTCAGCATTTTTCCGTGCCAGATCAGATATCAATAGGCTCCATCTCAAGCACAGGATGTCCCACTTCTCCGAGGAAGGCAAGAAGCTCTTCGGGGTCTCCCGTTCCGCACGTCGTCTCATCGGCAACCATATCTGTAAAGTTGTCGATATCGTAAAGCTCCTTTGCCGTTGCGTCGAGCTTGCTGCGAATCTGCTCCTTGAGCTCAGACGGAAGCCATACAAGGCGTTTTACACCGCCCTCCGCCTTTATGAATTTCTTTGAGGCGATGTAATGCTTTCCATGTCCCATGAAGCCCGGGGTCTGAACGCCGCCGCCTGTCATGGAGGCCATCTCGGAGAAGGTCATTCCGAGAGGTGTCATTCCTGCAAACTCACGTGTTGTTATAACAACTCCCATGGAGCATGGCTCTATACCGCAGATACACTCAAAGCAACCGCACGAGGTCATAGGATCCTCTATAAGCGAGTAAAGAGTTACGTGCTCAAGCGCACCGTGCGAAAGAGTGAATACCGCCTCATCAACGTCCTCATAACGTCCTATGTTCTCGTCAACACATTTTTCCTTTGAAACAACCTGACAAGGTCCGGTGGGATCAAGCTCGTTGGTAGCCTTTGCATCAAGCCATGAAACAGCTCCGCAAAGTCCGAGACGCTCGGGTGTTACGATACATACATGACTCGGCGAGAAGGCCTGGCACATGATACATGAGTAGAACTGCGGAACGGATTCATCCGTCATGGACTTAAGTCTTTCGTCACGCTTGTCAAACACCTCATTTGCATGCCTGCGAAGCTCGGCATTCTTCTCGGCATCAACAACGATTTTTACTTGGCACTTGTCAACAACCGAGTCAAAGTCGGACATAATCTTAGCATAAAGGACCTCACCGATATGTTTAAACTTAAAGCCTGCTTCATAGTCCACCTTTGAGATACGTATACGGATCATGTCTCTCTGACCCGTGTGCATAACACCTTCGACACAGTTAAGGAAGGAGTGGAACTTACGTTCAAATACCGATTCAAAGTCAGGCTGCATATTCTTTCCCGCAACCTCAACCGTATATGAGAGTGAAAGCTTTGTTCCGACTTCAAATTCATCTATTTCGGGACCTATAACCTCTATCCTGTGGTCCTCAATCTCGGATGCATCCTTCGTCTGTACAAGTTCAAAGCAGTCAACTCTTGAACCGTCAATCTCAACCTGCATATCCGCTCTGCGGATAATCTCACCCTCGTAAGCGGTTGAGAAAGCAACGGGAATGTCGATATTTGTAACCTTTATCTTTATGCCTCTTGCTTCAAGGCTGGTATCAATCCAGTCATTTGTATTTTCATTTATGATAAGTGACTTCGGAACCGACCACATGTCGTCCGTATCATTGGTAACAACGGGGAAGCCAAGCTTGATGGCTCCCGCTCCGCAGGCAACGGTGATATCCGGCACCGGCTTGTATGCATTTACAAATGCGTTTACCCTGTCAAAGGTGTACTTGTGGAAGCCGTCCCAGTCACCCGGCTGTATGTTACCGAAAATCATTGCACAGCGGGTAACGAGAGAAATGATGTATCCTACCGCCCAGATGTCGGGTCCTACCGGAACAAGTCGTACGGGGAAACCCATGTTTATTCCCGCTTCATTCATCTGATCAATGATTCCCCCGATAAGGAATACGAATATACCTCTTGACTGATAGCCCTTAACTATTTCGACCGCTTCCTCGGTTGAGGGTGCGGGTCCGATAATTACTACAAAGCCCGGAATATCACCCGTTACAAGAGGAACTCCGAGCTCACGTACCTCAGCATCCGCAAAATGACCGTGATAAATCGTTCCCTCATATGGGGTATCCGTTTTAGCATACTTGCATGCTTCTATCATTTCGGCGGCGATTGCGGTACCGACGCCGGAATAGAAGATTGATTTTGTTCGAGGCTCTCTGAGCATCATAGCCTTAACATCCGGTAAAACGTCGTGAAGCTCACCGACTGTTGTAACTTTTTTTCCGATATATGCATATATACAGGCGAGAAAATATGCTGTATGCGGCATGTTGAGCGGTGCATCTGCACCGAGTTCGTCAAAGATAGCGTTTACGTCAGCCTCGGCCTTTGCAAACATCTCATCTGAACCACGGAATACTCTATCAAATAATGCCATTATGATTCATCCTTTCTGTCCATCTTTGCCTTGATAGCTCTTATCTCTTCAAGAGCTTCAGGGCTGCAATCATAGGGAGAGAGGCCCTGTCTGTCAGCGTCTGTTACGTCGCTGTTGTAGCTTATGAAACCAAGCAAGTCTTCCTCAGGTATACGACTTTTAACGAATTCCCTGTCCTTGTCGTCACGTATCTTGTTTGCGACAACATATACCTTCGTTATTCCGATATCCGCGGCAAGCTTTTTTACATTGGCATAGGTCTGAACGCTGCGGGCACCTGGCTCTATAACAACAATGAAAAAATCCATCATCGAGGCTGTTCCCCTTGCAAGATGCTCAAGTCCGGCCTCCATATCCATTATCACAACGTCATCCTTCCTGAAGGTGAGCGCCGAAAGAATGGATTTCAGCATAACGTGCTCAGGACAAACGCAACCGGAGCCACCGGTCTCGACAGTACCCATAACAAGAAGCTTTACACCGTTTACGTCTTTTCCGTATTTGTCCGGGATATCCGCAACCTGAGGATTGAGCTTGAAAAATTTGTTGGCGTCGTTGGCACCTGTTCTCTCCTCAACAAGGGAACGCATCTTTGAGATGGGGACTATGGAGTTTACCTCTTCTTCCGAAAGTCCGAGGGCAAGTCCCAGGTTTGCGTCCGGGTCAACGTCCGCTGCGAGGACGGTACGCCCCTCATCCGCATAAAGTCTTGCAAGCGTGGAAGAGAGAGTGGTTTTCCCTACTCCGCCCTTTCCTGTTATTGCCAGTTTCATAATTCTTTAAGACCTCTTATGTTTACAATTTATATGCCGAGGGCAACACGCTTCGCCTCAATGGCTTCAATCATAAGGTCGCCCATTTTTTCAATATCCTTTTCAACGGTAAAGTTTGCCTCCACCCACTGCTTACAACCGGTTTCACCGCGCAGGAGCTCAATTACCTCCTCGGAGCCTTCGCAGAACGGCTCAACGCCCAGAAAGGTATCAATCCCCGTTGCCACTACATAGTTACCGATAGAAACCGCCTTTTCCGACATCCACTCCGGAGCGCATCCGCAAAGAGGAATCTGTGAGATATTTATACCCCAGTCCTTTGCGATATCCGATGCGAGAATCATCATACGGGAGATGTCAACACATGAGCCCATATGTAAAACCGGAGGAATTCCTACAGGCTCACATACTCTCCGAAGGCCTTCACCGCAGCAGTCCTTTGCGTCAGGGTCCATAAGACCTGCCTTAGCGGCAGCCTGTGCGGAACAGCCCGAAACAATAACTATAATGTCGTTTTCAAGCAGTTTTTTCATCAGCTCAATATGTGAGTAATCGGCACGTATCTTCGGGTTATTACAGCCGACCATCGCAACCGCACCGCGGATAACGCCTGACTTTACGGCGTCAACGAGAGGCATGGTAGTGCCCGTTTCGTCAACGTGGCTGTTTGTTACTCCGTCAAGACACTTCTTTATGGCTTCAACCGAATAGCCTACGCGCGCGTGCGTCTTCAAGTCAGGTATGTTTACGATATCCTGATTCCTGTTTTTAAAATTCTCAACGGCAAGCTTTACTATCATTCTTGCCTTTTCCGCAGCCGTTTCTTCTGAAAACTCTATGAATTCGGAATCCGGCATACGTGCTATCGGAGACGTTGTAATGAACTTTGTATGGAAACACTTTGAAAGCGGTCCGAGTGCCGGGAAGATACATTGTACGTCAACAACAATCGCCTCACAGGCGCCGGTAAGTACAACATTTTCCTGCTGAAGAAAGTTGCCCGCCATAGGAATACCGTGACGCATGGTTACCTCGTTTGAGGTGCAGCATACACCTGCGATATTTATTCCCTTTGCTCCGTTTTCCTTTGCAAGAGCAATCATCTCGGGATCCTGTGCATAGAAAACAATCATCTCCGAAAGAGACGGGTCATGTCCGTGAACGATGATGTTTACCATGTCCTTTTCCATGACACCGAGGTTTGCGTGTGTGTCGACAGGCTTCGGCGTTCCGAAAAGAACGTCCGAAAATTCGGTTCCCATCATTGAACCGCCCCAACCGTCCGAGAGTCCGGCACGAAGTGAGTGCCTTATAAGAGCCTCCGGAAGTGACGAGCAGCCCATATGCGTCATATGGAGTGACTGAGAAACCTCGCGGTCTATTGCACGCGGCTCGATACCCATGTTCCTCCATATCTCCTGTGTATGTTCGGGTGCGCGCTTCAAAAAGCGCTGAGTGCCGAAGGGCTTTCCGTACTCAAGAAGTGCTGTTTCGGCAACCTCGTGCGCCACGTCGTAGATATCTCTGCCGTCAGTCTCAACACCCCACTCTGCCGCAATCTTTAAAAGCTTCTCGGGATCCGTAACATGATAATCACCGTCGGGTGAAGCCTTGTAAAGCGTGTGACATATGGAGCGTCCGTGGTCGGAATGAGTTGCGGCGCCTCCGGCAGTAAAGCGAAGGTAGTTACGCGCAACTATGCCGTGTGCATCACAGCCGCAGATACCTCTCGGCGACTTCGGCGTAATACGGCAAGGACCCATACTGCATATACGACAACAAATTCCCTGCTCTCCGAATTTACAGTGCGGCGTTTGATTCTGAACACGCTGTTGCCATGAATCTGCTCCGACCTTTGCTCCGGTTTCAAGCAGCGAATTGGTAGCGGCTTCCATGTCTTCAATGGAAATGAGTCTGTCCCAATTCATAGTTTTCTCCTCCCAAAACACAGTTTAAAATACAATTTAATTGCATGATATATCGGCTTTACTATAACAGAAAAAAAACTGTTTGTACCTACCACAAATAGTGAAAAAAAAGTTAAGGCGTGCTACAAAATGTAGCACGCCTTTTTTTATGATTTTTTTATTGACAACTCACTAAAAAGTACATACCAAAGGGATTAACCGTAATCAATGATTATGGCCCTCTGCTCCATAGCGATGGTTTGTGTTGAGAGGAAGCGCACAGAGTGCAACATAAGCTTGCAGGCCTGCCTGCTTCACTCTTGAGACAATTCCCATCTTTGGCATCGGCACCGGAATAAAATCTTTTTCCATGTCGTCAGCCGAAAGGGGCGGTATTTCAAATATACGGTCATCATGCGAGAGCATAGGTGCGTCACATGGCTCGCCGAGGATAGTGCTTATGGCACGCCTTGCTATCATGTCAAGTACATTGGCGCCCGTATGAATAAGCCACGGATTAGACGGCATGAGTATAGGAAGAAGGGTTCCGCCTGCCATGGTTATCGTTGAAGCACACTTTGCAGGGTCGCAGCAGCCTGTTGCCTTCCACTCACAGATATCGGAAACCGTCGAAAGAGTACAGTTACCCATACCGTATTTTTTCACCGGAAGAGCCGCAAGCTCGTCCTTTGTGTACGGTTTACCGTTTTTATCAAACCAATATCTGGTTCCGTTAATGACAATACCCGGGCCCTCTATAACGCATACCCTGAGATTCTCGTTCTTCATTGATTTTTTGTAGTTGAAGAAATCCATTCCGAATTTCACGGAGGCAAGACAACCGCCCGAGCATGCCTGCTCAATCTCAAGCGCTGTTTCCGGTGTAACGGAATTCGGATCCTTTATTTCCGGAACTCCGGGTAGATTGTGTCCCGCAACAGCCATGAGATTCGGAAACTCACGCTCGGTTTTTTCATCAAACAAGCTCGCAACGGCAGGTCTGAAGGGAGTTACATTGGTTCGCCCTATTATCTCTACCTGCGGATCTCCGAAGTTACGCGCGGTAGCCTCAATCATAAGCTTATTCTTTTCAGGGTCGAAGCCCATCATATATGTTGTTATTCTGTCCGCTTCAACAGAATTGTTTGAAACAATAATCTTTCCAACCTCCACAGGATCAACCGGGGAAGGAGTATTTCCCTCTCCGCCTATGATACCGTCGATAACGGTAAGGTCAGGCTTGAAAAGATAGAGAAGATCTGCAAGCTTTTTATTGATATGATAGTTGTGATTTCTCTCACGGAGAAAATAAGGAATTGTACCCATGGCGTTTTTGAAGCCGAGAGTAACGCCTGTATAGAGATTTGTCTTCATCTTCGGCACGGAGATATAATATGCCTCTCCTCTTACCGCCTTATCGAGAATTTTCGGAAGATAAACCTCCTTCATAACCTCGGCTTTCGGAAGATAGTAATGAACTACCGGTTCGAGCTCCATTGCCACAAGCCCGGTGTTGTAATACTTTGCGATTTTATCATATCCCGCTGCCTTAAACGCCGTCTTTGTAGGATACGGCTTGCCGGCGGATTCTATGATAGTGATATTGCTTGTATACTGCTTGATAAATGAGACAACAGCCTCAAAAACACGCGGGTCGGTGTTTTCGGGGTAGTCCGTTTTATCAAGTGCAACATTGTGATAAACAAACACAAGATTGGGCTTTATAAGAACCTCCTTATGTCCCCGAAGACTGTCTGTAAAATGCGTCTTTGCGTCAAGCTCCGAGAGTGCCGAATAAACCGTCTCCCTTATTGCCCTTATGTCTGCACGGTCAAAATATTCCCTTGTTCCGTAATTCTTCGGAAGTGATACAAAATCCTTCATGTAATCCATTTCCGGAGCATCCTTGATTATAACGTAGCTTGCCATTGTTTTCCTCCTATTTTGAATATATTTCTGCCCACTCGGGTGAATTTGTATATCAGGTTATACGAATATTAAATGAGAACTCCGGGAGCCGTTTTAAGCTTAACCTCTCCGGTGATCACATTTACCCTGTAATAAGCAGGTGTCTGGTCGTGCTTTTCAATGAAGAATATATAATAAAGAGTTCCGTCAAGAATCTCAAAGCCCTCACAGAAAACAGATTCACGTTCACCTTCCCCGACAACCGCTATAACCTTTTCCGTAGCCTGCTTCTCCGTAACGGTACCGTCAAGACCCGCAAAAAGCATGCTGTAGTAAATACTTTCGGAAATCTTATCGGTTGCTTCCTTTTTCACGTTATTGTTTCGGTACATAACAAAATTTCCGTTCGTATAATCCGTGATTTCGACAAAATTCGTCCCGTCGTTTTTGCTGGTGTTAAGACCGTACTCAAGTGATCTTATCTTTTCCTGTTCCTTTTCTCCATAGGTGTATACAGTTATTATCTTTCCCCCGTTATCACCCTTTACGGTACGGATTTCATATGTCTTCTCATTTGCCGTAACTACGGTAGTGGGCTCAGCCTTTTTCGTGGTAGTGTCACTTTTTCTTGTTGTGTCGCCGTTTGCACCGTCTTTTTTTTCGCACCCTGCAAAGGAAAGAACAAGTAAAAGTGTCATAAACAGACAAAGGATTTTTTTGAAAGACATCTTACACACTCCTCCGTAAAATACATACGACATTTTCCGCGAATATTTTATCACAAAAAAACCTCGCTGAAAAGCGAGGTTGAAAACATTTCTTTTTATGAAAAACAAAAAATCTGTAACGCTTTAAGATATTTTGCCCAAAAGTTTTACATATTCGGGGATTGCCTGCTCGAAATTCACTCCATACCAGTTATAATTGTCCTCAGCTACAGTTTTCCTTATACACTCGACGGTATAATCAACCGCAACCTTGAGCGCGTCATTAACCGACAGGTCATTCATGAGCGCACCGGTAAAGGATGATGCAAAAACATCTCCCGTCCCGTGGAAGCTTACCGGAATCCTCTCGTTATAATACTCAAAGAATTTGTCCTGTACCTTGTCATAACACATAACTCCGAGCTTTGAATCATCAAAGGACATACCGGTCAAAGCAGCATATCTGGGTCCTGTTTCGGTAAGCTCCTTAAGTATTTCTTCGATATATTCCTTTGTATATCCTGTAGCGATGTATTCCTTTCCAAGCATAAAACAAGCCTCCGTAAGATTCGGAAGTATGATATCCGCCTTTGCGCAAAGACAAGCCATCGACCTTGCAAACTTCTCGGTGAAGCCCTTGTAAAGCTCACCGTTATCAGCCATTGCCGGATCTGCAACAATTACAGTGTTTTTATCCTTAAAATCATCAAAAAAATCTGAAACAATCTTTAGTTGCTCAAACGAACCGAGATATCCCGTATAGATAGCGTCAAACTTAAAGCCCTCTTTTTTCCAATGCTCCGAAACAGGCACAAGATCCTCGGTAAGGTCCCTGAAGGTAAAGCCTCCGGCAAACGCCGTATGTGTAGAAAGCACAGCAGTCGGAAGAACTGCCGTTTCAATACCGGCAGCCGAAATAATAGGAAGAGCAACCGTAAGCGAGCACTTTCCTATACAGGAAATATCCTGGATTGAGACAATTCTTTTCATTGTTTATCGACACTCTCCTTAACCTTTTTGTCGTGATTTTTTCTTAAAGCAGACGCGGGTATCTGCGATAGGATAACTGCCGCGAACATGAGCACGCACCCTATATATTCTTTTCCGGACATACGCTCATGAAGTATAACAGCACCGGAAATTGTAGCGAAAACCGACTCCATACAAAGAAGCAGAGATACAACCGTAGGATTTGCATCTTTTTGAGAAATAATCTGCAATGTATATGCAACACCGCTCGAAAGAACACCCGTGTAAAGAAGCGGAATAATTGAAGCTTTTATCAGAGAAACCTCCGGCATTCCCTCTGTAATAATCATAATCACCGTTGAGACAACCGAAACAACCAAAAACTGTACAAGGGAGAGCTTTACTCCGTCTACATATGTGGCATAGTGGTCAACAAGCAACATCTGTACCGAAAACGCAAATGCGCAGCAAAGCAGGTATGCGTCAGACGGGGCGACGCGAAAGCCCTGCTTTATACAGAGAAGATAGAGTCCGACAACGGCGAGCGCCACGCTGACCCATACCTTCGCCGGCACTTTTTTATGAAGAAACAAACCGAACACGGGTACCAGCACTACGTAGAGTGCTGTGATAAATCCGGCTTTGCCGGCGCCGGAGTCCGCGACTCCGCTTTGCTGCAGATTCATCGCGACGGACATCGTAATTCCGCAAAGAAGTCCGCCCTTAAGAAGTCCCTTCCTCTGCACTTTTTCGAAGTCCGTAAGGCTCATGCCTTCCGGAACGGCAAAAGTGCGAAGGTACTCTTCATAAGACCTGCGTCCGTCGCGCTTATGTATCCTGTCAAACGCAAGCACCACAAAAAACAAAAAGCCTGACGCAATGATATTTCGAAATGCATTAAAGGCAAACGGAGACAAAAGGTCCGCGCCCATACTCTGCGCAACAAAAGCCGAGCCCCATATAAAAGCTGCCAAAAGAGGCAGCACTGTCTGTCTTATCGCAATATTTTTTTTAGCTTTATCCATGTGTTTCACTCAACCTGTCTCGGCCCGCATTTTGTACGGCTCAATACACTTGAACCGTTTGCACTTAAGTATGCCATAAAATCAAATGTATTTTTATCGCCAGAACCGATTATTTTTTTATAACCATCGCTTATGCCACAGTATTATAAATCCAAAACCGTCATAAGTAAATCGGTATAACAAAAAATTATTTTTGCAGAATATCAAGCAAAACAAGAAGCATAAATCCGTTATGGCGGGACATTGTCAGGTGACAGTTTAATCGGGACGGTCCGTTTCGTAATAAGGAAACTTTCGTTCAAAGTACAGAAGCTTTATAACAAATATAACTCCCGAGTAAACGTCAAAAGTGAAAAACAAAATAAAAAAGGCGGTAGTTTTACTACCGCCTCGGACTAACTAGAACATTGGAGTTTTCTCCTTTAATTTACTTCGAGTTCAAGTTAAACTGTACTTTGGACTCACCCTTTCCAGATTATTTTTTAACTCAAATCATGTTCATTGGTCTTATCCTTTCGTGTAACTCTGAATGCTTACTTCGAATTCAAGATCAATTTAAGTAAATTTTTGGACTCACCCTTTCAACTTGAAATTTAACTGTTGCTTTCCTCACTGTACATTGGACTCAACCTTTCTTTAATTTTCTAGTTGAACTTTAGATCCTCTTTCTGTCTTTATAATAGCACCCATGTGCAACAAAGTCAACAGTTTTTACTAAAAATATTCTGTTAATAATTGAAATACTTGTACACAATCAACAATAGTGGACAAAATATCAGCTGTTGATTTCAGGACCGTTGTAATGATAACGTACCTTAGCGGCCTGCGCGATATTCAGCGCGTGATCGGCTACACGCTCAAGATCCGTGAGAGTTTCAACAAAAATCATACCCTGAGATGAGTTGCAGATGTTTGCGTTCAGTCTGTCAACATGAGCTTCCTTTATTTCCTCAACCTTATCATCTATAGCAGTTTCCTGGAGATAGATGTTGTTGTACGCCTCCTGAGAGGGCTCAAAAAGATGGATACAAGCGTCATCAAAGATGTGCGTAACCATAACAATAAGTTCCTTGAGTTCAACGGAAGCCTCATGTGAAAACGGAGTATCCTCCTCTATCATACGGTTTGCGTAATCGAGTATATTTTCGGCATGATCTCCTATACGCTCAAGGTCGGTACATACGTGAAAAAGGTGTCCCGCATGCTTAGCCTCGGCCTCCGAAAGCTTCATTGCCGATGCCTTTATAAGAGCGTCAGTTATAGCCTTGTTGAGATAATCTATGGTTGTCTCCGTCTTCATAAACTTTTCTTTGTTATAAGGACGTTTAGCATAAAAAGTATCTGTTGCAATCCTGAGGTTTGTTTTGACAAGCGATTCCATGCGACGAACCTCGGCGTCAATCTGTGTGATAAGCACGTCTGTTGAAGCATAGCCCGCCTCATTGATAAACTCGAGCTTTGCCTCTCCCTCATCCTTGTCCTCGCCTCTGATAATCTGACGGGAAAGCCATACAACCTGCTTCGCAAACGGGAAGGTAATGATAATCATAACAAGGTTGAAAATGGTGTTGGCATTTGCCATCTGTCGCGCAGGATCCGCCGAAGTCATCTGAAGCCAGGTCGTAATCGGCAAAATATGTGAGAAGATAGTGAAGAAAATCGCTCCGAGTGTTTCAACGATTACCACGATAGCAGCAACTCTCTTTGCGTCCTTACGACCACCGATAGATGCGAGAATAGGAGCAATCGACGCGCCTATGTTCATACCCATCATGATATAAAACGCAGGTGTAAAGCTTATGACACCTGACAGGAGCATTATCTGAAGAATACCTACCGAAGCAGATACACTCTGCATAAGAGCTGTAAAAGCGATACCGAACAGTATGCCGAGGAATGGATTCGAAATCCCCTTGATCACCGTCTGGAACCACACAAGCTCCTTGAGCGGAGCCATAGATGAGCTCATAAGACCGAGTCCCAGGAAAAGGATACCGAGACTTGCGACTACCTCTCCGAAGTAAACAATTTTTTCCTTGCTTTTGGCAATCATGGTGATAAGCACACCTATGAAGATAAGCAATGTAGCATAATCGGAAATATGAAAAGCAATAAGTTGTCCGGTTATGGTTGTACCCAGCTTTGCACCGAGAATAATTCCGAATGTCCGTTCAAGGTCCATAAGTCCGGCATTTACGAAGCCGACAGCCATAGAGCACATTGCATTTGAACTCTGAATAAGAGCTGTAAGTCCTGCCCCGACAAGCACCGCAACAATTCTCTTCTCCGTAAGCTTTGCAAGTATCTTCTTAAGATAAGAGCCCGCCATATCCTTAAGGCTGTCACTCATCTTGTTCATACCGAAGATGAACATCGCGATACCGCCGAGAAGAGTTATAACGTTTTGAAATGACATACTATAACCACACTTCTACACTTTAGTATTCTTTTAGACATTTTTAATTGTTTTTTACAACAACCCTATCGATTTTAACACATGAAAGCACCCATGTAAACATCAAAAAACGGCAGCCGAACAGGACGGCTGCCGTTAAAGCTCTTTCCCATGATTATCAGGACGCTTTCTTCATTTTTAATTTGAGTCTGTCGCTTATCATAGCGATAAATTCACTGTTTGTAGGTTTTCCGCGTTGATTCTGAATTGTATAGCCGAAGTACGAGCTTAAAACATCTACATCGCCCCTGTCCCATGCAACCTCGATTGCATGTCTTATAGCTCTTTCCACTCTTGACGGGGTTGTGCCGAATTTCTTTGCGACTGTCGGATAGAGGTATTTTGTCACGGAGTTTATCATTTCATCGTCACCCACCGAAAGTAAGATTGCTTCACGCAGATACTGATATCCCTTGATATGTGCCGGAACGCCTATCTGATGCATGATTTCAGATATTGTAACTGTGAGATCCTTATCCTGAAAACTTGAATCTCCGTGGCTCCCGACCTCGGATACTTCCGAATCGTTCATCACAACTACATTGAAACCTGCATCTCTGAGAGCCGTACAATATTCGCGGGTCAATTCTTTTTCGTCAGATGTCATTAAAATTTTCAATGTTTTCTCCATTTACATTACCTCCTCGCAAATTACTTCCATATTTTACCATAAGCAAAGAAATACCGCAAGGATTATTTTGGGATTTTATACCATATTTTTGAATCGTATATCCGAGGACCCCAAAATCTTGTGTTTTTATTCGTTTTTCGACCTTAGCACCATTTTCTCGGCAAAAATACCATAGCCTCTGAGCGGATCATGAACCAGGACGTGCGTTACAGCGCCCACTAACATACCGTCCTGAATGATGGGACTTCCGGACATTCCCTGTATTATTCCGCCGGTCTTTTCGATAAGCTTCTTGTCAGTAACGGTTATAGCCATACATTTTGAACTGTCCGAATTCCTGTAAATTCTTGTTATTTCCACTTCATATTCCTTCGGTCCGTTTTCATCTACCGTAGATATTATCTTTGCTCTTCCGGTTCTGACTTCATCTCTCATAGCAACCGGCATAACCGTTCCGGATATCTGGTCACCCGAAATACTCCCGAAAACACCGAAATCTGTGTTCTCCGTAAGCGGTCCCAGTATCTCGTCCGAAAAGACTCCGCAAAGCTCACCTGTATCCTCTTTAGTCCCCTTGTATGATCCTGTTATCCGGGCGTACACCGTGTCACCTCCGAGAAGCGGCATAAGCTCTCCGGTGTCAACATCACATATTCCGTGGCCGAGACCGGCAAACTCCAATGAATTATTATCAAAATATGTGAGTGTACCTATTCCCGCAGTACTGTCCCGAACCCAGAGACCGGCCTTGTATTTATTGTCCTCGGCGGACAGCACGGGAAAGAACCTTACAACTCTGTCTTCATTGTTTCTGCATACGAGAAGTTCAATCTCATTGCCGCCTGACGCGTTCACCGCAGCGCCGAAATCGGAATTGCTTGTCACTCTTCGTCCGTTAATTGCTTTTATGACATCCCCGACCTTAAGCCCTGCCTCCTGCGCCGGATTTTCACTTCCGCTTTTTGTTTTAACATAATTTGTCCCGACTACAAGAATCCCGTCTGAATAAAGACGTATGCCAAAGACATCTCCGCTGACTGTAACGTACTGTCTTGACACGGGAACAGATTTTGCAGCCTTTGCATATACATTGTTCCAGATTATAAATCCGATCAGAGTTATCGTGCAAATGGCGAAGGACAATGTCGTCACAAATTTTTTCTTTCTTTGCAAAGCATCACCTCATTTCATTGCACAAAAATATTTTCTGCAGCTTCCGGCAAAATAAAGGTGACAAAAACTGGACAAAAAAAACAGCCGATACACCGGCTGTTTTTAAATAATAATTTTTTAAAATAATATCTTTCTATACCTTATATACCGACAAATCCGGTTTTTAAATGGATATCTCATGTGCCATACGATAGGTTTCAAGGTCGAGAGTTTTTTCCATGGCAAGTGCTTCGTCTATGGGATAGTCAACTATTTCATCAGCTTTTACACCTATGATACGGCTCTCATGCGAATGATTGAAAAGACGTACCGCATAATTTCCCATACGCGATGCCAGAACTCTGTCTCTTACCGTCGGCGAGCCGCCTCGCTGGACGTGTCCCAAAATGGTAGCTCTTGTCTCAACACCGGTTCTCTCCTGAATCTCCTTCGCCATCTTGGTCGCATTTCCGCAGCCCTCTGCGAGAATAATGATGAAATGACGTTTTCCCGTGCTTATGGTCTTTTTCATTCTGTCGATTATGTCTATTTCAAAATCGTATTTAAACTCGGGTACAAGAATACTGGTCGCACCTACGGAGATACCCGAATAAAGGGCGATATATCCTGCATTTCTTCCCATAACCTCTACAACGCTGCACCTTGAGTGAGACTCGGTCGTGTCACGAACCTTATCGACCATTTCCATAACGGTGTTCATCGCCGTGTCATAGCCTATGGTGTAATCCGTACACGCTATGTCGTTGTCAATAGTGCCCGGAATACCCACACAGTTAATCCCCTGCTTTGCAAGCTCCTGTGCTCCTCGGAAGGAACCGTCACCGCCTATTATGACGAGGCTTTCAATTCCGAGTCTCCTGCACATATCCGCTGCCTTTTGCTGTCCGCGCAGAGTTTTAAACTCCTCTGAGCGTGCGGTGTGAAGTATGGTTCCGCCGCGCTGAATGATATTTGAAACAGAGCGAAGATTCATCTCCATGATATCCCCGTCCATAAGACCCTCAAAGCCGTTATTGATTCCGAAAACGCGCATGTCATTCTCTATACCCGTACGAACGACTGCACGGATTGCGGCATTCATTCCCGGCGCGTCTCCGCCGCTTGTCAGAACACCTATAGTTTTCATTTGCGATTGCCTCCAAAACTTTATATACCACAGCATATACCACAGAAAAAACACCCTGACGGCATAATACTGAACACCAATAAAGTATAATATCAAATTCAAATATTTGTCAATTCCTTATCGGGAGATTTTTTGTAAAATTTGGATTATTTTCAGTGTTTTTTTCAAGACATAACCCAGCCGTGCAATTTATGCATGGACCGAGTATGTTTTTCTCGTATAAAGCGGAGTGTTCACAGCAAATATACTGCAAGCAAATCACTTCAAAACAACATTGTTTTCTCCCAAGATTCTCTTAAGCTCGGAAATCAGAGCCTCATTCGGTATTACTTCCGAAAACTCGCCCGAAACCATGTATTTTTGGGTATCGCTAAAGTAAAAATATACCGGTACGGCTTTCGCCCCGACACCTGCCCTTACCCTGCCGAGGGCTGACCTTGCAAGTCGAATTTCCTCTTTTTTATCTTCACTCTCAATCCTTAAAAAGAGACCGTGTTTTCCGGATTTCCGTCGGGAGGCATCCTTTACCGCCCTTGCCGCACTCTCTTTGTTTACCGGAGCTATCCGCATACACATGAGTGAAGGTTTTTCTCCCTCCTCCACGGAGAGCCGTGCGTCTACAATAAACACGGAGTTTTCACTCAAAAGCCCGGAATACTCAAGATAAGTTTTCGGAAAAATAATGAGTTCTATGCCGCCGGTCATATCTTCTACGGTCGCATTTGCCATCGTTGAGCCGGCTTTTGTAACTCTTATTTTTATACCTGAAATCATTCCGAGAACCTTAACGGTATCTCCGTCCTTATAGCGTGACGTTCCGTCCTCTGAAGCCGAAAGGAGCTCCGAAACTCTTGCGCTTCTTAGCTCTTTTGCAAGAACCTTGTACGGTTCCATGGGATGACCGGAGATGTATATACCCGTCGTTTCTCTTTCATAAATAAGCATATCCGTATAGCTGAACTCAGGAAGCTCCGGAACTGCCGGCTCGGAGGAGAGCACCGTACTGCCGACACCCATATCCATATCAAAGAGACCTATCTGACCCTCTACATTCTGTCGCCGGTCGGTATCAAGCTCCGACATGATATCCGGCAGTACATTCAGCATCTGGCGTCGGTTTAAGCCGAGGCCGTCGAGTGCTCCGCACTTTATAAGGCTCTCGGCCGCCTTGCGGTTAAACGAACGGCTGTAGACACGCTTTATGAAGCTGTAAAAGCTTTTATAATCACCGTTTTGTGTACGCTCCCTCACTATCTCGTCAATAAGGCCTTTACCGAGACCCTTAACCGCAAGCAAGCCGAAGCGGATTTTTCCGTCTCCGGCGACAAAGTCTGCGACACTCGAGTTGACATGAGGCGGCAGAACTTCAATCTTTAAGTCACGACATTCGGAGATATACTCTGCCACCTTGTCCGTGAACATGAGTACGCTCGTTATCTGAGACGCCATAAACTCTGCGGGATAGTGGCATTTGAGATAAGCCGTCTCAAACGCGAGTGTCGCATATGCTGCGGCGTGCGATTTGTTGAAGGCATAGGACGCGAAGGAAATCATGCGGTCAAAAATAGAGTTTGCAACTGTATTTGAAATCCCGTTCTTCGCGCAGCCTTCAACAAAGGTCGTGCGTTCCTTTTCCATGACTTCGTGCTTCTTTTTTGACATGGCACGCCGCACGATATCCGCATGCCCGAGCGAGTATCCGGCAAGTTCACGGCAAATCTGCATAACCTGTTCCTGATAAACCATGCAGCCGTAGGTAACGCCGAGGATACTCCGGAGCTGCGGAGTTTCATACTTTATTTTATCCGGATTGTGTCTTCCGTAGATATACTTCGGTATGGAATCCATGGGACCCGGCCTGTAGAGAGATGTAAGTGCTATAAGGTCCTCCACAGAGGTAGGCTTAAACTGCGTAAGCACGTTACGCAAGCCCATGGATTCAAACTGAAATACCCCTTCCGTGTCACCCCTGCCGAACATCTCAAAGGTAGCTCTATCCGTAAAATCGATCTTTTTTATCGAAAAATCAGGCTCTGTTTTCCTTATGAGCTTTTCACAGTCCGCAATCACCGTAAGCGTGCGAAGTCCGAGGAAGTCCATTTTCAACAGTCCAAGCTGCTCAAGAGTTGTCATGGTGTACTGAGTTACCACAATTCCGTCCTTTTGAGCAAGCGGCACATATGTACTGACCGGATCTCTTGTTATAACAACTCCGGCCGCATGTGTGGACGTATGCCTCGGCATACCCTCAATTTTCAGTGAATATTCGATAAGCTTCTTTATCTCCGGATCCGTCTCCGTCATCTTTGAAAGATCGGGCGTAGCCTCAATAGCCTTCTTAAGGTCCCGGCTCAGCTTCCACGGTATTTTTTTTGATACCTCATCCACCTTGGCATACGGAATTCCGAGAACCCTGCCTACGTCGCGCACTGCGGCTCTCGCAGCAAGCGTTCCGAAGGTCACGATCTGTGAAACATGATCCGCACCGTATTTTTCAACAACATAATCAATAACTTCACCGCGGCGCTCATAACAAAAGTCGATATCAAAATCCGGCATTGAAACACGCTCGGGATTTAAAAACCGCTCAAAAAGAAGATTGTACTTCATAGGGTCGATATCGGTTATTCCGACGCAGTACGCAATTATGCTGCCCGCTCCCGAGCCCCTCCCCGGTCCCACGGGAATATTTCTTGACTTTGCATATCTTACGAAATCGTAAACTATAAGGTAATAATCGGTGTACCCCATCGAATCGACAACCGATAACTCATAATCAAAGCGTTCCTTGTATTTTTCAAGTGTCTCAGTCGGCAGGTCCTTATACCTCTTGCCAAATCCGGCAGTCGCAAGCGCGCGCAGATACTCGGCATGGTCTCTTCCGTCCGGCACTTCAAAATGCGGAAGAATGATATGCCCGAATTCAAAGGTTAAGTTACACCTGTCGGCAATCATTTGTGTATTGTCAACGGCAGATGGTATCTCGGCAAATAATTCACGCATCTGCTCTTCGGATTTTACATAAAATTCATCTGTTCTGAATCCGAGACCGGTATCCTCATTTATAGTGTGGTTTGTCTGTATACAGACAAGTATCTTCTGTACCAGCGAATCCTCTTTTTGTATATAGTGACAGTCATTAGTCGCAACAAGCGGTATACCCGTTTCTTCGGAAAGTCTTATAAGGTCCGGTAAAATTCGTATCTGCTCGGGTAATCCGTGATTTTGAACCTCGATAAAATAATTTCCGTCACCGAAGGTCTCATTGTACCAAAGCGCTGTTTCCCTTGCGCCCTCATAGTCCCCGTCCTGAAGCTTCGTTGCAACCTCTCCGGCAAGACAGGCAGAAAGAGCGATAAGACCTTCATGGTGCTTTTTAAGAAGGTCCTTGTCAATTCTGGGCTTTACATAAAAGCCCTCTGTAAAGGAATCGGATACCATACTTATAAGGTTTCTGTATCCGATATCATTTTCGCATAATAAAATAAGGTGATGTCTCACCTTTGAGGCAACCCCTTGTTTGTCATACATGCTGTCTGCGGCAACGTAGCATTCACAGCCTATAATCGGCTTTATTCCGGCTTCTTTTGCCTCTTCATAAAACTCCACCGCTCCGTACATCACTCCGTGGTCGGTTATAGCTACGGAATCCTGTCCGAGCTCGGCAATTCTTTTTATAAGAGGCTTTATGCGGCATGCTCCGTCAAGAAGGCTGTATTCAGTATGAAGATGAAGATGTGTAAAACTCATTCGTGCCACCCCAGATCTTCAGCTGTTTTAAGTATTCTTTTAAGTCTGTGATTCACCCCGGATTTTGAAATAGGCTCCGTCAGCTCATCGCCGAGTTCCTTAAGAGAATAATCCTCATTCATAAGTCGAAGCTTTGCAAGCTCGATGAGGTCGTTTGAAAGATACCCCAGTCCCTTTTCTTTCTCGATAAAGCGTATGGCCTCTATCTGCCTGTAAGCAGCGTCAAATGCACGCGAGGAATTGGCGTTTTCAAAGTTCATCTTGCGATTTACCTTATTACGCATATCCTTGTACATCTTAGTCCCCATTATCTCAAGGGATGAATCCGGCGCACCCATATACGTGAGAAGATCCTCAACCTTTTCGCTATCCTTGAAGTAGAGAACGTGTACACCCTTTCGTACAACGTACTTCGGGTATATGTCAACCTCATTCATAAGCTTTTTCAGGTTATCACACAAAACCTTATGCGAAATAACAAATTCCAAATGGTAATCCTTTTCGGGATTTGTAATAGTTCCGCACGAGAGAAATGCACCGCGTATAAGTGCAGGTATACAGCACTCAAACTCGAGATTTGCGCGATTAAGTCTTCTGGTTATCTCCGAGCCCGTGTGTCCGAATGTCTCAAGTATTTTCTGTCGGTCTGCCTCTCCCCTGACGGAAACACGTATATTGCCTGCGGACGACTTTTCAATCTTGGGCTTCCTGCCCAGAATTTTTTGAACAAAGCCCGCATAGAGAGAAGCCACCCCGCTGTGCTCGGTCTTGATACATATCCTGTTTGCCGAAAAGTCCCTGCAAAAGAGGAGAAGTCCGTACATCTCGGCATGAATACAGCATTCCTTCATTCCACCGCACATACGTGCAAGCTCGCTCTTTTCAATTATTTCGTCCTTTACGTCTGATGCGAATGACATATTCACACCTCCCCTCATGCAGAAAATTTGTATCTTTTATCATTTTGCGATATCCCTGTGCATTATCGACACGGGGAGTTTTTCATCCTTTAAGTGATAATAAACCGCTTCGGCAAAGGTCACCGAGCGATGTTTTCCGCCCGTACAACCAAAGGCTATAACAAGGTCGCTCTTTCCCTCGTCCCTGTAAAGAGGAATGGAAAAGTCAATGATATCCTCAAGCTTTTTAAGAAGCTCCTTTGACTGGTCAAATTTCATGACATATGAGCTAACCTCTTCGTTAAGACCCGTAAGATTTCTCATTGAGTCGATGTAAAAAGGATTCGGCAGGCATCGCACATCATATACAAGGTCAGCGTCCGCAGGTATTCCGTACTTAAAGCCGAACGACATACATTGAATCTGCATGGTCTGCTGAAGGTTCTCAAGGAAAAGTCCCGCAATACGCTCACGAAGTTGCTTTGAGGACATATGCGTGGTGTCTATGATAAAATCGGCAACCTGCTTTACAGGTTCCATTATTTCACGTTCCGCTTCAATTGCTCTTGAGATATCGCTGTATTTGTTGGAGAGCGGATGGCGCCTCCTGGTCTCCTTAAAGCGATGTATAAGCGTAGGATTGTCCGCGTCAATGAACAGTATTTTATAGTCAATTCCCAAGTCACGCAACTCGCCGAGCGATGTAAAAAGCTCACGGAAGCCCGTACCGGATCTGACGTCCGTAACTATCGCCGTCTTTGTATCCTGTTCACTTTTTTGAACTATCTGTCCGAACGCGGGTAGAAGCTTCGGGGGCAGGTTGTCAATACAGACAAAGTCGATGTCCTCAAGTATCTCTATGGTTTTTGATTTTCCCGCTCCGGAAAGGCCGGTAACAATGATAAAATTCATAATATCCTTACCTCGGGCTCAAGTATAACGCCCTTCTGTTCTTTTACTGTCTTCTTAATTTCTTCCATGAGTGTAAGTATGTCCTCTGCTGTTGCTCCGCCCCTGTTTATGACAAAGCCGGCATGCTTTTCGGATACCTGTGCGCCTCCGACGGTCTTTCCCTTAAGTCCGCACTCATCTATAAGAGCCGCGGCAAAATACCCTTCCGGTCGCTTAAAAGTACTTCCGGCGCTTGGGAACTCAAGCGGCTGCTTTGCCTTTCTGCGGTTTAAGATATCCGTCATCTTTGTCTTTATGGCATCAGGATTTCCCTTATCAAGCAGAAAGATAACCGACGTAATGATAAGCTCCGAATCAACATATGCGCTGTGTCTGTATGAGAAGTCGAGCTGTGATCCCTGGTACGAGCCGCGCTCACCGTCAAGCGTCATATGATTTACGACCATGATTACGTCCTTCATCTCTCCGCCGTAAGCTCCGGCATTCATAAATGCCGCACCGCCTACCGTTCCGGGGATTCCGTAAGCAAACTCCATACCCGTCAGGCTGTAGTCAAGGCAAAAATTACAGAGAGCCGCAAGCCTTGCCCCTGCCTGCGCCTTAACCATATTATTTCCGAAATACTCTATCTTTGAGAACGAATCTCCCATAACTATAACGACACCGTCTATTCCGGAATCTCTGACAAGCACATTGCTGCCGTTACCGAGCACTATCGGCTTTACTCCCTCTTTTTTACAGGCTTTAAGCACCTCCGAAAGTGCTTCTACACTGTTCGGCTCGATAACAAGCTTCGCAGGACCCCCGACCTTAAAGGTCGTGAACTTGCTCATGTCGGCATTTCTTGTCACCTTGCATCCGACAGTTTCTGCCACACTTATAATTTTCTCCATAATAAAACTCCAAAACACGTAATAAAATACAATTTCAAATTTTCGCCTCAGACAATACCGTTTTTCGTGACGCTTACGCATTTTCAGTACCTTCAAATATGTAATTCTGTTTCCGGGCTTTTCTCTTTTATTTTATAATGAAGGTCGAAAAACAGGTGTTAAAAAAGCAGTGCAGCACCGATTATGCCGGCGTCGTTGCCGAGTGTTGCGGCGCAGATTTTTGTCTGTCTCTTTGCGTGCTGCGTATAACGCTTGCGCTCAACCTTTTCCGTAAGAGGCTTTATGATGAAGTCTCCCTGTGCTGCGATTCCTCCGCCGATACAGAGTATCTCCGGCTGAAAAATGTTTATGAGGTTTGTTACTCCGCAGGAGAGCCATTCTATGAATCTGTCTATAACCTTTAAAGCGGTTTCGTCTCCCTTGTGCGCCGCGTCAAAAACAACCTTGCCGTCAACCATTTCAATATCGTCATTTGTAAGCTTCCACATGTAACTGTCATGGTCTCTGTCTCGGAGCAAAGCATCCTTTGCCTGACGTACAAGCGCGGTTGCGGAGGCGTACTGTTCAAAACACCCTATCCGTCCGCACGGACAGGCTATACCCTCATGCTCTATAACCATGTGTCCTATTTCACCCGCGGCACCGTTTATACCCGAAAACAGTTTTCCGTCAAGAATAATTCCTCCGCCGATTCCCGTGCCGAGGGTAACTGCGATAAAGTTCCCTGCATTTTCTCCGCAGCCCGCAGCCTGCTCACCGAGAGCGGCACAGTTTGCATCATTATCTATATGGGTTTCAATTTTGAGACGCTCCTCCACAAGGCGGCGGAGGGGCGTGTCATTGAAACCCAGGTTAGATGAAAACTCAACAACACCGTCGGAATTTACCGCTCCCGGTGTGCCTATGCCGACAGACGCAATGTCGGAAAGCGTTATGCCGGACTCCGCCACGGCAAGCAGTACCGCTTCCTTTATGCTGTCGGCAATCTCTTCTGCCGGACGTGGCAAATTCGTCTTCACAGACGACTTCGCAACAATCTTCATATCCTCGTCGACCACGCCGGCAGCAATATTTGTTCCGCCGAGGTCAACTCCTATTCTGTACTTCATTTTATCATATCCCGATTATAAAACAAATTTACAAACTTATACAGTTAATATACTATCATAAACCCACCTGTCATGCCAATAGAAACTAACAAAAAAAGATATAAAAACAACCGACAGAAAGTTACGCAATCTGCGTTTTTTCTGTCGGTTGAAAATCACCGTGATATGGTACGGATTTTGATTTATCCGGTTACTTATTTTGCAAGATGACCTACGGTAGTCATATGGTCACCGAGCTGTACGCCGAATTCCGGTCCGCCCTCCATGATGAGTTGACGGTTTGCGGTCATTTCAAACATGTCGCCTATCTCCATGAGGATAAGAAGTGCAGACTTTGCACAGTCAAACTTCATGGTAAAGAACGGCTTTGAACGCTCGTAGATACCCTTACCTGCCTTTGACTTGCCCTCGGCAATACGAAGGTAAGCGGCAACCTCGGGATGTCCTACTACCTCCCACTGATAGCAGCGGTCAGGAGACTCCTTTACCCACTTTGAAACAGCAGGATGTCCAAGCTTATTAAGAGCCGAAATTCCTGTTGAAAGAAGTGAAAAATAAAGCTTTGTAAGAAGAAGCTGCGTTTCTTCATCCTCAGGAGGCTCAGCCATGTTGAGGAGTGCAGACATCTTGAGAAGCACAGCCATAAAGAGACCGAACTTCGGAACGTTCTTTATCTTTATAGCGGGAAGCTTCGTCATGTCTCCCTTCATGAAGGCATTCATTTTCTCCATGGAAGAAAATGCGAGTTCTCCGTCGATCTGGTTAGGTCCTTCATAGAGACCCTGGTAAGTTTCCCACTCACCCTTGGTAACTACAAAGTGAACTCCTTCTTTTTTACCGTCAGCCTTTACAGATACCTGATAAACTGCGTTTATTCTCGGCAATGTAAAAAGCTTGTTAAGAGACGGAACATCTGTTGCAATGATTTTCATAAGAGGCAAAGCACCTGCCATGAAAACCTTATTAGCATAACGGGTTTCTTCGTTTGGCATAATTCTTTCCTCCTTTATCAATACTCGTCGTCCCAGTTGTCGTCAGCATGGATATTGAGTCCGAGAAGCTCTGCAGCTGCTCTTTCAACACCGTTTGCGTCAATACCGGCAATTGAGAGAAGGTCTTCCTGAAGACCTATTGTTGAGAAGTCGTTGTCGTGACCGAGCATCTTGAACTTGCAGGGTCTTCCGTGTTCGGCAATAACCTCTGCTACGGCAGAGCCGAGACCGCCCTGAATAACATGGTCCTCAACAGTGATTATACAGCCTGTTTCATCAACAGCCCTCTTTATAGCTTCCTTATCAAGAGGCTTTATGGTATGCATGTTGAGCACACGGACATTAAGTCCGCAGTCAGCCTTAAGCATACGTGCAGCCTGCATGGCCTGGAATACACCGGCACCGATAGCGATGATAGTGAGGTCTCTGCCCTCCATCATTGTAGCAGCCTTATTCCATACGAAATCTACGGAATCCGGTCCGCCCTCATAAACAACTGCGTCGAAACCGCGGTTGATACGTATGTATACCGGACCCGGGATATCATATGCAGCCTTAACGAGCTTGTAAGCCTCTGCACCGTCACACGGACACATAACTGTCATGTGCGGAAGAGAGCGCATAACGGCAAGGTCAATAAGAGAGTGATGTGTTGAACCTGCCTGGCCGAAAGATGTACCTGCATGAGATGCAAGAATCTTTACGGGAACGTTCTGATAGCAGATATCCGAATGAATCTGATCAAGAGAACGTGCAGCGGCAAAAATTGCAAATGTAGATGCAAAAGGAACGAAGCCGTTCTTTGCAAGACCTGCGGCAATACCGAACATGTTCTGCTCAGCGATTCCCACGTTTATGAGTCTGTCCGGGAACTCCTTTGCAAATGCACTTATCTTTGTTGACTTTGCAAGGTCAGCGGTGAGAGCAACAACCTCAGGATGCTCAACGCCAAGGTCATGCAATGCCTTTCCGTAGTACTCGGCTGTAGTAAGTTTCTCAGCTTCGATACTTGTATATGTCATACCACCCATGATTATTTGCCCTCCTTTTCTGCACGAGCAACACGCTCTTTATAGTATTTGTCAAGAGAGGCAAAAGCTCTTGTAGCCTTTGCTTCATCAAGAGAGCCATAATGCCAGAGATAGTCATCACGCATGAAGTCAACGCCCTCACCCTTGAAGGTATCAAGAACAATAGCTGTCGGCTTATCTCCGCCGTTCTTTCTGTACTCAATAGCAGCTTCAAGAGCAATATTGAGCTGTGAGAAGTTGTGTCCGTCTACACGGTATGTGTTGCAGTTGAATGCCTTGAGCTTTTTGTCTATAGGCTCAATATTCATCTCATCGGAAACACGTCCGTCGATCATGCACTTGTTGTTGTCAACCATGATAACAAGGTTGGAAAGCTTAAACTGTGCTGCCGACATGATAGCCTCCCAGTTTGAGCCCTCATTCATCTCACCGTCACCGCAGAGCACGAAGGTCATATAATCCTGACCCTTCATTCTTGCGGCAAGAGCAGCTCCTACACCGAGAGAAATACCGTGACCGAGAGAACCTGTTGAGAAGTCAACACCCTTTACCTTATTGCAGTCAAGGTGCATACCTATCTTTGCTCCGGTAAGGTTAAAGATTTTGAGTTCGTCAACCGGCATATATCCGTAATCCACGAGAACAGGAGCATAACCTACTGCTGCGTGTCCTTTCGAGAGTACGAATCTATCCCTGTCAGGATAGTTTGGATTGTGTGCGTCAAGTTTCATAAAACGATGGTAGAGAATTGTCATGACATCCATAGCTGACATGGCACCGCCGAGATGTCCCGAACCGCCCCAGATAGATGTCTGAAGTGTAAGACGTCTGAGCTCATCTGCCTTCTTTTCAAGACGCAACCATTCTGCTTTATCGAATGGTCCGTAATTTGCTGGCATAATTTATCCCCTTTCAATTTTTTTATGCTCAAAATTATTTAATAAAGCCCTGATCCTGATGTCTCTCTGCAACAACGGAGAATGCATCGTTTGCGATATCAACCGCAAGAGCGATGTCCTCGTCTGTAAGAGACGCATTTATGAAGTGATTGTGGTGAGAAGTGATAAACAAGCCGCGGCTTACACACTCTGCAACCCACTCCTGATGAAGCATGAGAGTATTGTCGTTTGCAATTCTGAGATAAAAGAGAGCAGGCTCACCGGAAACGATAAGGTCAAATCCGTGTTCACGTCCGGCTGCTTTGAGTCCGTCGGCAAGCTTAAGTCCCTTTTCACGGAACATGGTCGGCGTATCAAGTCTCTTCATCTTGTTAATACATGCGATACAAGCGGCAAAGGGTTCTGCACTCATCCAGTATGAGCCCGTATAGGTTACTGACGAAGCAGTAGTTCTCATGTGCTCCTGACCGCATACGCAGGACATGTTGTATCCGTTTGCAAGCGCCTTACAGAAGCAGATAAGGTCTGCCTTAAAGCCGTAGTAATGGTCAGAGCCTGCAAGGTCAAGACGGAAGCCGCAGCGTACGTCGTCAATAATAAGAACCATACCGTGGTCATCACAGAACTTACGAACTGCTGCCCACTGCTCTTTTGTTGCGGGAACGTTATCAAAGAAGTTACCGTGGTCATAAGGCTGAGCTATGATTCCGGCAATGTCACCGTGGTTTTCATCCCATACTCTCTGAAGAGCAGCCATGTCAAACCAGGGAATAACTATGTTGTTTTCAACTTCCTCGGGAAGAATTCCCGGATAGTCGGCCTTCTGTGCCCACTGGAAGTCACCGTGATAGTAGCCCTTGAAGAATACTATCTTCTTTCTGCCGGTATGGGCACGTGCGCACATAACGGAGAATGTTGTTGCGTCAGAGCCGTTTTTCATAAAGAAAGCCCAGTCTGCAATATCTACCGTGTCCTTAAGAAGCTCCGCACACTCAACCATCTTATAAGACGGAGATGTTGTACAGTTTCCGATCTTGAGCTGTTCTATAGCGGCAGCATCAACCTCATCATCACAGTATCCGAGAACGTTCGGACCATAAGCACACATAAAGTCAAGGTACTTGTTTCCGTCAACGTCCCAGAAATATGAGCCCTTTGCATGGTCGCCCATAAGAGGCCATTTTGTTATAGGAAGGAAAAGACCCTCTGAAGGTCCGAGGTGTCCGTAAACACCTGCAGGTATAGCCGCAAGCGCACGGTTAAACCATTCCTGAGATTTCTCATGTTTGTACTCCGGATATTTACTCATGTCAGAATATCCCCCTTCTTATGCAAGATAAAGCGCAACTCTGTCGAGAATGCGGTTTACGTTGTCTATCATGTTGATCATTCCACTCATATATATGTTTCCGGCACAGAGCTCACCGATGGTCGAAGCCGTTCCGTTGAAAAGTCCGTTTGCAAGCTCAACAGTTCTGAACTCCATAATAGCGCGCGGATTTTCCGGCTTTGCCTTTACAAGTGAAAGAATATGATTCTTTGCCGAGATAGTTACATATACCTTATCTGTAATACCCATCTGGATGTCTCCGTCAACGATATATGATGCAGAAAGCTTTCCTATCTGGTCGTTATTTCCTATAGCACAGATAGCACCGGCAATAGTGTACATGGTCAGTATTGTTGACTTTTCAAAAAAGTCGGGATTCTTAAGATCCTTATCGGAAGGTCTTAAATACTTAACAAGAATGTTTGTGAGCTTCGTAAATGGGCCCATGAGGAACATAAGCGTCTGGGGGACACCCTTTACCGGAACTCCGGGTTTTGAGTTGTCAATGAGGTCATTGAACTTCTCAGGCGATGAAAACTTCATCTTACAGGTGCAGCCGGCGTCACCGTCTGTAAGCTTACAACCGTCTTTTGAGAAATTGTATGTTACACAAGGTCCGTCTGTAACCTCAAAACAAAGTGATACAGGCTTTTTCAGTTTTTGACATACCTTTTTTGCGCCCGGGTCAAGTTCACAGAGATTCTCAAGTGTGGCAAGAACACCATATGCGTTCACGTATGCCAAGGTTTTTGCATCTTTCAAAATAATCCTCCTCTCATAATTAAAACACGTTCCCAACCGTGTACGTGTACAAATATGATAATAACACAAACCTGCGGTCAAATTCAACAAAAATTATTCAAAATTTGTAATGATTTTTTTGCATTTCTTATAGCAATGTAAAATTTTTTGTGTTATAATTCCCATTGTGAAAAAAATTCCAGTGCGGAACATCACAATTTTTTTTTTTGAAAAAATGAAATGGAGGCGTAATCAAAAATGATCATTGGAATTCCAAAGGAGATCATGCACGAAGAGGATCGTGTTTCAGCAACACCGGACACCGTAAAAGAGTATGTAGCTCTCGGTGCAGAGGTTCTTGTTGAGCAAAATGCCGGAAAAGGCGCACATTTTACCGATGACCAGTACATCGCAGCAGGAGCAAAGATTGTTCCCGACGTAGAAGAACTCTACGAAAAGGCAGGGGTTATCTTAAAGGTAAAAGAGCCGCTTTTCAACTCTGAAAAGGGTAAGCACGAAATTGAAATGATGCATAGCGGACAGTATCTTATCACTTTCATCCACCCTGCTTCTCCCGTTAACCATCAGATGGTAAAGGACATGGCGGCAAAGGGTATCATTTCAATAACACTTGACGGTATCCCGCGTATTTCACGCGCTCAGTCGATGGACGCACTTACATCCATGAGTACATGTGCAGGCTACAAGGGTATGCTTATGGCAGCTGACAGACTTCCGTGGTTCATACCGATGACAACCTGTGCTGTCGGACTCATCAAGCCGGCTAACATACTTGTTCTCGGCGCAGGCGTTGCAGGCATGCAGGCTCTTGCAACCGGAAAACGTCTCGGCGGTGTTACGCATGCGGCAGATATAAGACCTATGGGTCGTGAAAATGCACAGTCACTCGGTGCAAAGATAGTTGAACTCGGAATCGATCCCGCTCTCGCAGTAGGTGAAGGCGGATATGCTCTCCGTCTTCCGGATGACGTGCTCAAGGGAGAACAGGAAACCCTTGCAAAGATTCTTCCCGACATGGACATCGTTTTCTGCTCTGCTCTTATTCCGGGCAAGCTCGCTCCCATCCTCATAACAGAGGAAATGGTTAAGATGATGAAGCCGGGCTCCGTAATAGTTGATATCTCAATCGACCAGGGCGGTAACTGTGAGATTACTCCTAAGGGATCTATCGAGGTTAAACACGGTGTTACAATCATCGGAACAAAGAACATTCCGGGTATCTTACCTACAAGCTCAACCTGGATGTTTGCAAACAATATGTATGAGCTCATAAAGTTCATAACAAAGGACGGAGAAATTTCTCTCGACATGAACGATGAAATCATAAAATCGGCACTTACAACAATCGACGGAAAGATTGTTCATGCCGGCGCTCTTGAGGCAATGGGTCTTTGATTACATAATCTGTAAACATAAATCCGCTTAAAAAGGAAAGCGCGACTCCCTCTGTGAAGTCGCGCTTTTTAAGAAATTCGAGGAGTCAATTCACATGAAAACGGAAATCATTCTTGTAATTGTATTTTTTGTATCCATGTTGGTGGGATACAAGCTTATAAACAATGTTCCGAGTCTTCTTCATACGCCTCTTATGTCAGGCATGAATGCATTGTCCGGCATAACGGTACTCGGTGCAATTTCATCAACGGTAATTGCAGTAAAGGCAAATGAGCCCGTTATCGGGTATATCTTCGGTGCGCTTGCACTTATACTTGCAATGATAAATGTTGTCGGAGGATTCGGCGTAACCGGACGTATGCTTAAGATGTTCAAAAGCAAGGACAAAGGAGGTAATAAATAATGACAGATTTATTTTACTATATCTCCAGCGCCGTCCTTGTTTTGGGTGTGCTCGCCGGAATTTACCTTATGAGCAAGGTTGAAAAGGCATATACCGGAAACATGCTTTCAGCCGTTTCAATGACACTTGCAATAGTACTCACAATGATTAAATACGAGGTCTTCGGAAGCGACGTCAGAACCGCGCTTATCGTTATTATAGCGGCGATGCTTGTCGGCTCTGCAATAGGCGTTTGGATAACCGTAAAGGTTAAGATGATTCAGATGCCTCAGACAGTTGCGATTCTAAACGGCTTCGGCGGAGGTGCTTCGGCATTTGTTGCGGCACTTACACTTCTCACTGACAAAGAGGCAAACTCTTTCAGCGTATTTACCGGAATGCTTGCACTTGTTGTCGGCGTTATAACCCTCATCGGTTCACTTATCGCCGCAGGAAAGCTTCAAGGCGTAATAAACGGAAAACCGGTTGTTATTCCCGGACACAGTCCGCTGACAATCATTTCTCTTGTTGCTTCCCTTGTACTCTGTGTTCTTTCAATTTTCATACCGGCTCTCCTTCCGCTCATGATTGCAGCTTTCGTCCTTTCATTTGCCTTCGGCCTTCTCTTCTCAATAAGAGTAGGCGGAGCTGATATGCCGATAACCATTTCTCTGCTCAATTCATTCTCAGGTGTTGCCGGGTCGATAGCAGGTCTTGCAATAGGGGATGTTCTTCTCGTTGCAATAGGCGGAATTGTAGGTGCGTCAGGCCTTATCCTCACACAGATAATGTGCAAGGCCATGAACAGAAACCTCTTTGACATTCTTCTCGGAAAGACCTCATCACACGGAAAGAAAAAAGACTATAAAGCAGATAACGAAACTGCCAAGTCTGCTTTAGATGAAGAGACTTCGGAAAAGGCGGTTGAAAAGGCAAAAGAGATGACCGAAGAAAAGGCAGCCGAGGAACCGAAAAAGGAAAATAACCTTCCGGAAATCCTGAAAACAGCAAAGAACGTTATCATCGTTCCGGGCTACGGAATGGCTCTCGCTCAGGCTCAGTCACTCGTAAAACAGCTTGCAGACAAGCTTGAGGCAAACGGAGCAAACGTAAGATACGCCATCCACCCTGTTGCAGGACGTATGCCGGGTCACATGAACGTGCTCCTTGCAGAGGTTGACGTTTCATACGACAAACTCTGTGAGATGAAGGACATAAATGATGACTTCAAGGATACCGACGTTGCAATAGTTGTCGGCGCGAACGATGTTATGAACCCTGCGGCAAAGGAAACGGAAAACACACCTATTTCAGGTATGCCTATCCTCTCCGTTGCTGACGCAAAACATATCATTATCTGTAACTATGACTTAAAGCCGGGGTATGCAGGAGTTGAAAACCCGCTCTATACAAAAGCAGACGGAGTTACGCTCATGCTCGGTGACGCAAAGGTCAGCGTTGAAAAGCTTATAAAGATGCTTTGATTTTTGTCGTAAGTAATAGTGCGGGCAAAAAGCACTTGTCTTAGATAAGCAAATAAAACTTAGATAAGTGAATAAAAAATCCAGTCTTAGATAAATGAATAAAAAAACCTGTCTTGAATAAGCGGAAAAAAGCGCTTAACTGATTCAAGCAAGGATTATTTGTATAAGTCAAATATCTAAGGCAAAAAAAATAAACCATATCTCATATGCACGTAAAAAAGGACATCGGTTTTAAAGCCGATGTCCATTTATTTTCATTAAAATGGGCTATGAATGCCAGATATCAATTTCATCTGTTGTTGTCTCCGGCTCATCAAGCATACCGAGGCTTGCAAGAAGCTCTTTTGCCGAATTGTGACCCATCTTTTTCTGTCTGTTGTTTATGGCTGCGACCTCAATGATTATAGCAAGGTTACGTCCGGGAGAAACAGGAACGGTACAGAGAGGTACATTGATGCCGAGGATGTTGATAGTTTCCTCGTTTATACCCATGCGCTCGTACGCTTTTGTTTCGTCCCATGTCTCAAGTTCGACAACAAGGTCTATCTTCGTAGTATTCTTTACCGCTCCCATACCAAAGAGTCTGCGAGCGTCAATAATGCCGACTCCGCGAAGCTCGATAAAATGACGGATGTTATCAGGTGCGGAACCAACGAGAGTCTTTTTTGACACCTTGCGTATCTCAACGGCATCATCGGCAACAAGTCTGTGTCCGCGCTTTATAAGTTCGACAACGTTTTCGGATTTTCCGACGCCGGAATCACCTATGATAAGCACACCCTCACCGGAAACCTCGACCAAAACGCCGTGCCTTGTCTCCCTCTCCGCAAGCTCTACGTTTAAATAGGATACAAGCGAGGATACCGCAAAGGAAGTCTCATCATTGCTCTGAAGAAGCGGAATATGATACTTTTCCGCAAAAGGCATGAACAGACAGATGAAGTCAGCGTCAATAACCACAGAGAAAACTATGGCGGCGGGACACTTTGACATAAGTCTTTCAATAGACTCAAGTCTTATCTCATCAGACGGAATACCCTTTAAGTATATACTCTCGGAATTTCCTATAAACTGAATCCTCTCCGGCGTAAAGTTTTCATCATAGCGTGCCAGAATAAGACTGGGCCTGTAAACCTCCATGGACGAGATAAGAATTTCATCTGCCGGCTTCGGCATATAAAGAACCTTGTAGCCCTCGGCTCTTATTATTTTGCCGAGAGATACCGAATAATTACCCATTCGTTTTTAGCCTCCAAAAGGGCTTAAAAAAGCCGTTGTTATCAAAACCATTATACATTTTTCAGCCAATCATTACAACAAAAACTATCATTTAAGTTCCATTGCGGCTCTGTATGCCGTATGAGTTGCATTGGCAAGACGTCCGACCTGCGCAGCGTCTCCGACCTTTATAACACGCGGACAAACCGCTTTGATGCTCTCCGGCAATGTATTCTGTTTTACACCGAGAGCCAAAACAACGTAATCACACGAAATATTTTTCATACGTCCCGGAACCTTTGTGCTTTCAATCTCTACGGAGCCCTCGTTTATCTTGACAAGCTTGTAGCCTGTGATAAATCTCGTTCCCTTATCGTCAAGCTTCGGCTTAACGTCATCAATATGCTGCTTCCATGTTCCCGGGGCAATCTCATCTGCCATCTCAATAACGGTTACTGCATTTCCTTCAAAAGCAAGCTTCTCGGCAGTTTCAAGGCCGGACATACCCGAGCCTATAACCGCAACGCTCTTTCCCGAAAGCTTAACGTCTCCCGTGAGTATCTCCGTTATCGTGCATACACAGGGAAGGTCATAGCCCGGAATCTTAGGCTTTGCAGCCATGCCACCGGTTGCGTCAATAACCGCATAGGGCTTAAGCTCACGGATAGTGTCTGCCGTCACGGGAGTGCTCATACGGAATTCAACACCCTCTTTGTCACAGGCAGTTTTGAGATCTTCGACAGCCCAGCGTATTTTTTCCTTGTGCGGAGGAATTGCCGCAAGCTCAAACTGACCGCCGAGGAACGGATTCTTCTCAAAGAGAACTGTCTTAAAGCCTCGCTGTGCAAGAACCTTTGCAGCGGTAAGACCTGCAGGTCCGCCGCCAGCTACTACAACCGTTCTGCCGTTTCCGTCTTTTTCGGGAACAAGAGGGAACTCTGTTTCATAGCATGTGCGCGGATTAAGAGCGCATTCTCCCGATTTGTGTTCCATAGCACCTCTGTACATGGACTCTATACACCAAAGACAACAAACACATCTCTGTATGTCCTCCGGTCTGCCCTCCTCTGCCTTTTTTACCCAATACGGGTCTGCAAGGAGCGGACGACCGAGACCGATCATGTCCTGTATACCTTCTTCAAGCTGCGCCTCAGCCTGCTCCGGAGAACGGATAAGGTTTGCTGCAATAACAGGTATATTGACAGCCTTTTTAACAGCCTCTGCATTTCCCTTTCTCCAGCCCGGATCAAAGCTTGTAGGCTCAAGCCATGAATTCATCGTATCATATGTACCGGAAGAGATATCCAAGGCGTCAATGCCGTAGGACTCAAGGAGCTTTGCGATTTTTACGCCCTCCGGAAGAGTTATACCCATGTCGTAGCCGTACATCCTGTAATACTCGTCAACCGTAAGTCTGACGGTTATCGGGAAATCCGATCCGCATTTTTCACGTATTTTTTCTATGATTTCTTTTATAAATCTGCAACGGTTCTCAGTTGATCCGCCGTATTCATCAGTTCTCTGGTTTGTGTACGGAGAAAGGAACTGCTGAAGAAGATAACCGTGACTTGCGTGAAGCTGAACGCCGTCAATTCCGGCCTTTTTACAGCGAAGCGCTCCGTCAGCAAATTCATCTTCAAGCTTGCGAATCTCCCATTTTGTAAGAGATCTTGTTTTCTGCGGCATAACCGGAGATGAACCGAGACCCGTAGGAATGGCTGATGCGGAAACAACAGGAAAATAGAAGTTGTGCATAAGGGGGTTTTCAAAGTAATCGATATACTTTGTCATAGTGAAGAAAATCTTCCACCATATACCTGCGGCAGGTGTTGTTCCTATCATATCCGAAAGCTTCCATGCCGTAACAAGAAGCTGGAGCGTCTGTCTTCCCGTATGGTGAAGCTGTACAAATATCTTTGCGTCATGCTTGTGGACAGCCTGTGCAAGCCTTGTAAGACCCGGGATGCACCTGTCACTTGTAACGGCAAGCTGTGCGGGGCCCGTTGTTCCCGTCCAGTCGGAGATACGTGTAACCTCTGTCTGGATAAGGCCCACACCGCCCTTTGCACGTTCCTCGTAATAAGCGATAAGTCTGTCCCCTGCAGTACCGTTAAGCTCACCCACGTCAAGAAGCATCGGCTCGAGAGCAATCCTGTTCTTTATGGTGAGATTTCCGATTTTTATCGGTTCAAACAGCTTTGGATATTTACTCATAATTTTCTCCTCTTTTTCAAAATTTTATTTCAATCCGTCAGAAAATCGGTTTACTGTTGAAACCGGGCTTTTGTTCAAAAGAAACCGAATTTTCACAACAAAAACAACTGTAAAAATTATACACTTGCAAAAGTTTTTCGTCAACAATCGGCTAACACTTAACAAAAAGAAAACAGTCGGCAGAGAACATTCTCTGCCGACCTTAAAAACTGCTGAATATCATTCTTTAATTTTCTCTTTGAAGCTTTCTTCATTTGCAGTTTTGGCATCAATAGTATTTTCTTTTCTGTCTTCATTGTTTATTTCATTGACATCTTCTTTATTTGTTTCTCTATCAGTTTCTTTTCCGCCTTCCAATATTGCACTTGCGAAAAATGCAATAGCACCAAACATTCCGATATATATGAGATATCCTGTTACCCCTAAATATTCACAACTTGTTGTACCAATAAGTGCAACAATCAAAGAAGCCATTCCATAAAACATTTTTTCATATTTAGTCATCACGTAAACATCTCCTTCACATTTAGATACATTTCTAAATTGCCTAAAAGCAATTACTTTCCTACCGATTTCATTTTATACCACAATTTAATATTAATCAACGATATTATTCTTTTTACCAAATGTATCAAATAGTCAACTAATAAGTTGCATATATTTCACAAAAACAGCCGGCAGAGAATATTCTCTGCCGGCTACTTGTATGAAGCTTATCAAAGACTGTCAAATGTGTGCGGAAGCATCTCATCGAGAGTATAACTCACTTCGTCACCGTTTTTATTTTTGAAATAAAATTTGAAAGTTACATCGGTAAATTCCGAGAGAGCCTGACGGCAGATACCGCACGGATAACAAAAGTCATCTATTACACCGTTTATACCGCCGACAACCGCTATTGAGATAAAGTCCTTGTGTCCGTCGGATACTGCTTTGAAAAGCGCGTTGCGCTCGGCACAGGTACCGGCGCCGAATGCAGCGTTCTCAACGTTGCAGCCGGTGTAAACCGTGCCGTCCTTGCAAAGCAGCGCCGCTCCGACCTTAAAGTTTGAATAAGGCGAGTAGGAAAAACTCATGGCTTCCTCGGCCTTTTTAAGAAGTTCTGCAGATGTTATCATTTTCTAAACCTCGCATAAGGATTTTCGGGGATTGTCACTTCGCCGAGGAAGCTCTCCCCCGCAATGTCCGAATGAAGACCGAAGAGTTCCTCAATGGTCTTTCCGATATCGGCGTACGTCTTACGTATGCCGAGATTCGTTGCGGGACCGCCCTTCTCATACCACAGGAGCGGAATATACTCCCTTGAGTGATCTGTGCTCGGCGTAGCCGGGTCACATCCGTGGTCGGCGGTTATTATGAGGATATCATCAGGACGAAGCTTTTTCATAAAGCCCGAAAGCCATGCGTCAAATTCGGCTGTGGCGTTCGCATATCCGTCAACGTCATTCCTGTGTCCGTAAACCATATCAAAGTCAACAAGATTTGTAAAGCAGAGTCCGTTAAAGTCCTTCTTTACAATCTCATCCATCACTTCCATACCGTGTGCATTGCCGTGCGTAGGATGACTTTCCGTCACGCCCGAGCCTGCAAAGATGTCATTTATCTTGCCGATTGAGATAACGTCAAGTCCGGCTTCCTTAAGCACGTTCAAAAGCGTCCTCGGTGGTACAAGTGAGAAGTCATGTCTGTTTGCCGTCCTTGTATAATTTCCGTTGCCGGTGCCTATAAACGGCCTTGCGATAACACGTCCGACGGCGTATTTTCCGGTAAGAATTTTTCTTGCAATTCTGCAATACTCGTAAAGTTCGTCAAGCGGCACAACATCCTCATGTGCGGCAATCTGAAACACACTGTCGGCAGAGGTATACACAATAAGCTTTCCGGTCTTTACGTGCTCATCACCGTATTCATTTATGACCTTTGTACCCGAATACGGTTTATTTACAAGCCAACCCCTTCCAGTCTGACGTGAAAATTCTTCCATGACCTCAGGAGGAAATCCGTCAGGAAAAGTCGGCATTGGAGTTTTGGATATAACCCCGCATATCTCCCAATGACCTGTGGTTGTGTCCTTGCCCATAGACTGCTCCGCGCACTTACCGAAGGACGCGAGCGGGCTGCTGCTTTTCGGTCCGCAATCAACGCCGTCTATGTTGAAAAGACCGAGTTTCGTAAGCGTGTCAGCCTTAAACTTATCGGATTTTGTACAGGAACGAAGTGTGTTACTCCCGACGTCACCGAACTTGTCGGCATCCGGAAGCTCACCCACACCGTAGCTGTCGAGTACTGTTAAAAAAACACGTTTTGACATATCTTTTGCCTTCTTTTATTTTTTAAGTCACGATTGAATTTCCCGGGGTGAATTTTTCAGGTTGAATCAAACAAGTTGAATTGCTCAGATTAAATCACATAAGCTACTCAGTCAAGCTCAACCGCGGTATTCAGAGCAATCTCCATCATCTGTGTAAAGGTGTTCTGACGTGCTTCGGCATCAAGCCCCGTGCCCTTTAGCGGACAGTCGGAAATAGTGCAGATAGCAAGCGCATTTTTCCCCGCACGTGCAGCCTCCATATAGAGAGCGGCAGCCTCCATTTCGGTTGCAAGTACATTGTGCATCTTCTTCCACACCTCAAGACCGTGGCAATCGTCGTAGAAGGTGTCCGATGAGTAGAGGGAGCCTACCTTCATGGGAGTACCGAGTCTTTCGGCAATATCTACAGCGGTCTTTAAGAGCTTGTAGCTCGCCGTCGGAGCATAACGTCCGGGCAAGCCGAACTGTTCCTCAAAGTTCGAGTTTGTACATGCCGACATACCCGCAACGATGTCACGCAGTTCGATATCATCGGCAATACCCCCGGCAGAGCCTATACGAATTATGTTTTCAATGCCGTAAAAGTTGAAAAGCTCGTGCGAATAGATGGCGATGGACGGCATACCCATTCCGCTCGCCATAACGCTTACACGCGTTCCCTTATACGTTCCCGTGTAGCCTTGAATTCCGCGTACATTGTTTATGAGCTTTGCGTCATCAAGATACGTTTCGGCGATAAACTTTGCGCGAAGAGGATCTCCGGGCATAAGAACCGTTTTTGCAAAAGCCTCAGGTCTTGCGGTATTGTGTGGTGTTGGCGTAAGTGACATCATAATCATCCCTTTACTATTTTAACTATGCGACTTGTTCCGAGCCTGTCAGCGCCGAGCTCGATAAACCTTTCGGCGTCCTCAATCGATGAAATACCGCCGGCCGCTTTTATCTTTGTGCCGTTTGAAACATGAGCCTTAAATATCTCAATATCCTCAAAGGTCGCACCGCTCGAGGAAAAGCCCGTTGACGTCTTTATGAAGTCCGCGTCTGACTGTGAGACAACTTCGGTCATCTTTATCTTTTCCTCTGTTGTAAGCTGGCAGGTCTCAACGATAACCTTTAAAAGTCTGCCCTCACAATGTGCCTTTACATCGTTTATCTCAGACAGTATATCCTCATACCTGCCCTCCTTAAGCCAGCCGAGATTTATAACCATATCTATCTCATCCGCACCGTTCTGTACGGCGTCATAAGCCTCTGCGCACTTTATCTTTGTTGTGTTATAACCGTTCGGGAATCCGATAACGGTACATACGGGAATACGACCGTCAAGATAGTCCGCACACTGCTTTACAAACGACGGCGGAACGCATACACTCGCGGTATGATAAGTGACCGCATCGTCACAGATGACCTTTATCTGCTCCCACGTTGCCGTTGTGGCGAGCAATGTATGGTCTACCCTTGAAAGAATTTCATTGATATCCATGTTGTAAATACCTCCCTTTAAAACCTCTGAAGCATCATTTATCTTGAGCCCTTGTCGTACGGAATACCCTCGGCCTTCGGAGCGCGTGACTTCTTAGAAGTAAATGCAAGCACAACCAGAGTAATAACGTACGGAAGCATGTTAAACCAATAGTTACTGATTCCGAGATTCGCAAGCGCATATACACCGTCTCCGTTTATGTCAAGAGTTGAGGAACAGGCAGCAACGCACTTAAGCAAGCCGAACATAGTTCCTACGATCGCAATATTGAGCGGCTTCCAGTTACCGAAAATCATAACGGCAAGAGCCAGGAATCCGAAGCCTGCAACATCTCCGTTTGAGGCACCGTTTGAAGTGGTGAGAGCGTAGATGAAGCCTCCCATACCCGCAAGTGCGCCGGAAATAGTTGTACCGATATACCTCATCCTGTAAACATTGATACCGACCGAATCCGCGGCCTGCGGATGCTCACCGCACGCACGAAGTCTCAGACCGAATTTTGTCTTGTAGAGGATAATTGACAGTATAACATAAATAAGGATTCCGAGATAGGTTGTGAGATAAGTTTTATTCAGCAAAACCTCTCCTACAAGCGGAAGCTCGTCTGTTCTTGCAAATCCGAAATCCGTTTTGAAAATCATAAACCACGAAGGCGCATCATAAAGAAGATTGAGCGTATTCTACTTGAAAAGTATGTTGATAAGGAAAAGAGTGATAGCCGGTGCAAGTAAGTTAAGAGCTGTACCGCCTATCGTCTGATCCGCCTTCATTGTTATAGCCGAGAAGCTTAAGAGAAGAGAAAACAGAGCACCTGCGGCAGCTGTGACGAGCATTGCGAGAATGAGAAGCCACTGCGCGTTGTCGCTGTCAAAGCCGGTTCCCTGAATAATCCTTATGAACCATGCGCCGACAAATGCACCTATAATCATTATACCCTCAAGAGCAAGGTTGATAACGCCCGAACGCTCCGCAAATACACCGGCAAGTGCCACTATGATAAGAGGGATTGTGTAAATGATAGTCTGTTGAATAAGAAATGCCATAAACTACACCGCCTCTCCTTCCGTATCCACTTCCCGCCGGGTTACACTTTCAGGCGGGTCTTCCTCAAACTCGCTGTCATTTTGCAAGGTGTCGTCATTCTCGGAGTCGGCAACCGCCGTCGGCTCATCATCCTTTTTGCGTTTCTTTGAAATAAGAAGCTTAAAGAAGAGAGAGAATGCACTGAAATAAACTATTACAGCAACGATTATGTTGGCGATATACTCGTTGTAAGCAGTTAAATTGCTGAGTTGCGTACCCGATATGGAGATAAAGGACATAAACAGTCCGGCAAATATAATTCCGAGCGGGTGACACATCGCAAGAAGAGCCACGGGTATACCGTTGAAGCCCTCTGCCGGAAGCGACATGGACGTGTTCCACGAAAACTCAACATCCCCCTGAAGATAGTAGAGAGCTGCTCCGATACCCGAAAGAGCACCTGCTATAGCCATAGACAAAATGATGTTTCTCTTATCATTCATTCCGGCATACTTTGCGGCAAACTTATTGCTTCCGCATGCCTTGAGCTCATAGCCGAGCGTTGTTTTGTTAAGAATAATAAAGATGACAACCGCAATAACAATTGCTACCAGAATTCCTGCATTTGCGCTACTCCCCGCGAACAATTTATCAAATCCTAGAGTGGGACTTGCAACGCCGTTGGTCTTGAGTTTAACGATATATCCCGTTTTTCCGTATTCCTCCATGTTTCTGAAGGAACTGTTCTCAAATACTATCGTCACAAGGTTCGCCGCAATCCAGTTTGTCATGATGGAGGTAATAACCTCATTTACGTTAAGGAAAGCCTTAAATGCACCCGGGATAGCGCCCCATAGAGCACCTGCCACGGCTGCCGCGAGAATAGCGAGAATCCACACAATTATCGGCGGAACAACCGATGTATTTATGGACAATGCAACTATTATTGATGCCATTGTTCCCATAAGATACTGACCTGCCGCACCGATATTGAAAAGTCCCGTCTTGTAGGCAAGCCCCACGGAAAGACCTGTCATGATAAGAGGAGTGGCTCTGAAAAGCATATCCCCGACAAGCTTCAGATTCACTCCGAAAGCCAGAGCAGACGACCCGTCCTCGGCAAATATTCTTCCCCTGTTAAACACACCTGCGAGAACAATCCGGAAGCCGTCCCAAGCCGAGGCAAGAGACATGCCGTTTGCAAGCGAGATGATAAAGAGAAGAATTCCTCCGAAAATAAATCCGAGAAGTATGGAAATAAGGGATGAAACTATGGTTTTAAAAGCATCATTTCTCTTGTCTCTGTTATTCATGATACCGCTTCCTCCCTCCTGTATCTTTCCTGACGTTTAGCACCTGCCATATAGAGGCCGAGTTCCTTGACGTCTATTTCCTTCGGATCAAACTCTCCGACTATTTCTCCCTCGTACATAACGAGAATCCTGTCTGATAGATTCATAACCTCATCGAGCTCGAGAGATACCAGAAGAACGGCCTTTCCCTCATCTCTCTGCTTTACTATCTGGTCATGGATGAACTCTATAGCCCCGACATCCAGTCCTCTCGTCGGCTGAACGGCTATAAGAAGATCCTCGTTTCTGTCTATTTCTCTTGCAACGATAGCCTTCTGCTGATTACCGCCCGACATCGTCCTTGCAACTGTCATCGGTCCCTGACTGCTGCGTACATCAAACTTTTCTATAAGACCGTCCGCATACTCACGGATTGCGTCTCTTTTTATAAAGCCGTGGTTTTGAAACTGAGGCTGCCAATAATTCTGAAGAACCATGTTGTCCTCAAGAGAGAAGTCGAGAACAAGACCGTATTTATGCCTGTCCTCGGGTATATGGCTCATGCCCTCATTACCGCGTTTTCTTATGGATAACTTTGTTATGTCCTTATCATGAAGTAAAAGCCTGCCCGATGAAGATTTTGTTATGCCCGTTATCGCATAGACAAGCTCACTCTGTCCGTTACCGTCAATTCCGGCGATACATGTTATCTCTCCTCTTCTCACCTCGAAGGAGATATCCTTAACCGCGTTATTGTTGTGCACCCTTGAGGGCACGGTCAGATTTTCAACCTTAAACACCGGTTCTCCCGGCCTTGCCACATCCTTTTCAACCTCAAGCTGCACGGGTCTTCCGACCATCATATTTGAGAGAGCCTCAACGCTTGTATCCTTTATGTCAACAGTGCCGATGTATTTCCCCTTGCGGAGAACACTGCAACGGTCTGCAACCTGCATTATTTCATTGAGCTTATGCGTGATAAAGAGTATGGATTTTCCCTCGGCGGCAAGATTCTTCATTATCTGCATGAGCTCCGATATCTCCTGCGGCGTTAAAACTGCAGTAGGTTCGTCAAAAATCAGTACCTCATTATCCCTGTAAAGCATTTTGAGAATTTCGGTACGCTGCTGCATACCTACTGTGATATCTTCGACGAGAGCGTCCGGATCAACCTTAAGCCCGTATTTTTCAGAGAGCTCGGCAACCTTCTGTCTCGCATTCTTTTTTACTATGAAGCCGGCTTTATTCGGCTCGACACCCAAGATGATGTTGTCAAGAACCGTAAAAACCTCAACCAGCTTAAAATGCTGGTGAACCATTCCTATCCCGAGACGATTTGCATCGTTCGGGTCCTTTATCTCAACCTTTTCACCGTTTTTTCTTATCTCGCCTTTTTCAGGCTGATAAAGTCCGAAAAGTACGCTCATTAAAGTAGACTTTCCCGCACCGTTTTCTCCGAGCAACGCATGAATTTCACCTTTTTTCAGTTTAAGGGTGATATCATCATTCGCGATAATTCCGGGAAACATCTTTGTAATATGGAGCATTTCGATTACGTAGTTATCTTCCATATCTTCCGGTTCCTTCCCTAGTATTTTAAAAACGCTTATATAGAATAAAATGCGGCAGGAACCTGCCCTGCCGCACCTTTGTGAAACTTATTTTACAAAGTTAACAGTAACGTTATCAAATTTCTCGTTTCCTGCAAGGAAGTTTTCATAATCAGACTTAACTGTAAGAGTTCCGCCTGTCTTCATCGAATCAACGATAGCGTTATAGTCTTTTTCTGTGAACTTCTCAAAACGTGATGATGAGAAAGGAAGTCCAACTGCGTTGTCATCTACACCGAGGTTAGAAAGCATTCCGCCTACTTCATCCCACTTACCGTCGAAGTATGCACCGAGAATCTTCTGAGCTGATTCTGCAAGGCCCTTCATTGCGGAGGTGATAACAGTTTCGGAATCCTGTGACTGGTCACAGTCAACACCGATTGTAACACCGTTGTTTCCGCCTGCTGCCGCAAATGCAGAGTTACACATCGAGCCGCCGCAAGCGAATACGCACTGTATACCGTTTGTGTACCAGCCGTTGAGCATTGTCTGAAGCTCAGTTGATGCCGAATACTGCTCGCCGTAGAGGAAGCTGAAATTTACTTCTGCCTTTACACCGTTAGCCTTTGCCGCATCCTGGATACCCTGGACAAAGCCGTATCCGTATCTGTTTACTGCAGGGTTTGTTCCGCCGCCGCCGCCTGAGAAGCCGAGCTTTGTATAGCCCTCAACAACAGCCGCATAGCCTGCCATGTATCCGCACTGCTCTTCGTGATAAGAAACAGCGGCGATGTTCTTGAGTTCTTTTCCTGTAGAATCCTTAAGAACATATCCATCGATAAATACGAATTTTGTATCCGGATACTTTTCAGCTGCTTTTGTGAGAGCCTTCTCCTGAAGGAAGCCCGGTGTAACGATTATCTCTGCGCCGCCGCTGATAGCTGCTTCGAAAGCTGCAAAGCGATCGTCATCCGTTGCCTTGTCTCCGTTTGCCGGCTGATAGTACTTATAGGTCTTACCGTTCTTGTTGGCATAGAGCTTAACGCCGTCCCATGTGCCCTGGTTGAAGGACTTGTCCTTAAGCTGTCCAACGTCGGTAACCATTGCTATAACGTACTTGCCGTCTTTTGATTCACAGGTGTCGGGAATATCGTCAGCTTTATTTACTGAAGATGAACCCTTGTTTACGTCCTTGCCTTTGTCTTTGTCTTCTCCGCCCTTTTTACATGCCGCAAAAGTAAGAAGCATGCAAAGAGCGAGAACAAGTGCGATAATTCTTTTCATATTCGTACCTCCGAAATAAAATTTTTCAAATTAACGCCGATGATATTATAACATTCAAAAAAGACGAGAGGCAATATACTGCTTCTCGTCCTTCTCGCCAAATTTCACAATAACTTTTTGTCTAAAAGCACACATTTTGTATATTACGTAAGATAAATGTACAAAATACAGCGGTTTGTTATGTGCATTATGACAGCGCGTTATATACTCAGCCCTTTATCCACCCACAATTTCATATATGAGTTTTTCCTTCGGAGGCTCCTCATCACCGAATGTGAGCGCGGAAAGTATCATCGTCTCCGCCTCCGGAATTTTATCCTTAAGGTCCGTATGAAGGGTTGCGATAACATCTCCCGTTCTTACGTACGCACCGGTCTTCTTTGAGAGTACGATCCCTGCTTTGTAGTCAATAGGATCTCCCTTCTTTTCCCTGCCCGCTCCGAGAACAACGGACGCAAGTCCTATTTTCTCGGTATCGGTCTTTGTTATAAAGCCGTCAACAGGAGATTTTACCTCATAAATATATTTGCTCTTTTCAAAGTTGTCCGGATTGTCAATTACGGAAGGATCTCCACCCTGATACACAACCATCTCGCGAAGCTTTTTAAGAGCCGAACCGTCTGATATAACCCGTGTAACCGCCTCTCTTGCCTTTTCAATTTCAATGCCCTCGCAGGAGGCGTACATTACCGAGGCAAGTACCGTGCAAAGCTCCCTGAGGTCACTGCAGCCCTCACCCTTAAGCACGCTCACGGCCTCAGTCACCTCAAGTGTATTTCCGACATAGTTACCGAGAGGAATGTCCATATTTGTTATAACAGCTGTTGTCCTTCGTCCGGCCCTGTTTCCGATATCAACCATGGCTTTTGCAAGTTCACGGGCATCTTCCGGAGTTTTCATAAAAGCTCCGCTGCCGCACTTTACGTCAAGGACAATATGCTTACTTCCGCCGGCAAGCTTTTTGCTTATGATGCTTGAAGCGATAAGCGGCGTACTCTCTATACATGCGGTAACGTCACGAAGTGCATAAAGCTTTTTGTCGGCTGGGGTCATATTTCCCGACTGTCCTATAACCGCAAGTCCGATTTCATCTACCTGCTTAAAGAACTTTTCCGGCGGCAATTCAACCTTAAATCCGGGAATGGATTCGAGCTTATCAACCGTGCCGCCGGTATGACCGAGCCCCCTGCCCGACATCTTTGCCACCTTACAGCCGAGTGCGGCAGCAACAGGGGCGACAATGAGTGTCGTCTTGTCACCGACACCGCCCGTGCTGTGCTTATCCACCGTTTCGCCCTTTATCGGTGACAAATCCATCATGTCGCCGGAGCGCGCCATGGCGAGAGTCAGGTCCGTCGTCTCACGCGGATTCATTCCTCTGAAAAATATAGCCATTGTAAGAGCCGACGCCTGATAATCGGGTATGTTTCCGTCGGTATATCCCTTTATAAAAAAGTCGATTTCCTCTGTCGACAGTTCCTCGCCGTCGCGCTTCTTTTTTATGATATCGTACATCCTCATACAAACGCCTCACTTATTTTTAATCTATTATTTAATCCTTCCCCGTTTTTTGCTTTCCTGTATCCGAGATACCGATGATTTCATGCTAACATTTTTTTCTTTCGGAATCAATACGGTAAGAGTGCTTTGGTTTTTGACGACGGGCAAAATAAAATTCAAAGCAAAAAAAATAAGGGACTGCTTTCACAGTCCCTTGCACCTTTAATCAGTCGTCGATTGAGTCGTCCGTAGCTCTTTCAAACATTTTAATAACCTCTTCCGAAGGCTCCTTTGAAATAAGAGTAACGACTACCGCACAGAGCATTCCGAAAATAAATCCCGGGAAAATTTCGTATATACCGGTCTTTGCCGAAAGGAATAAAAACCAAAGAATATCTGCAACAGCTCCGCCTACAATTCCGGCAATAGCGCCCTCATAAGTAAAGCGCTTCCAGAAGAGTGAAAGAAGAACAACCGGACCGAATGCGGCACCGAAGATACCCCATGCATTTTCAACCATGTTCATAATTGCCTGAGCGCCCGAACCCTTTGAACTTGCTATAAAGTAAGCTACAACCGAAACAAGGAGTACTACAATTCTGCCAACCCAGAGAATTTCCTTATCGGAGGCATTCTTTCTTATCGGCTTGTATATGTCACTTGTAAAGGACGAGCTTGCAACAAGCAGCTGTGAGTCAGCTGTCGACATGGATGCGGCAATGATTGCAGCAAGAAGAATACCCGAAAGGAATGCAGGGAAGTAACGTCTTGCAAGTGCAATGAATACCGTCTTCTGAAGACCCTGTGAAAGAAGCTCCTCACCAAGAAGTACACGTCCGAAGTATGCGATTATTATAGCTGCGACAAGGGAAATAATAACCCAGATGATTGCAACCGTAGCAGACTTTTTAACCATGGACGGCTTTTCAATAGACATAAATCTTACGATGATGTGCGGCATACCGAAGTATCCGAGACCCCATGCAAGACCTGAAACGATTTCCTTCCAGGACGCGCCGAATACATTGGCAACAAAAGGCGGATATGTAGTTTCGGCAGAAACTATTTCTGCAAGGTTTGCGGGATTTGCCGTTCCGAGGTCACCCGAAACAACAACTATTATAGGTACGGCTACGAGAGCGAAAAGCATAAGGAGTCCCTGGAAAAAGTCGGTCCAGCAAACAGCCTTGAATCCGCCGAGGAACGTGTAAACAATGATAATAGCCGCGAAGATGAACATTGCGAGGCTCTCCGAGAGTGACGGAACAAGCTGAACAAATACGGTTGCTCCCGCAACGAATGCAGACGCAACGTAAAGCGTAAAACTTACAAGGAACACAACCGCACAGATAACGGCAAGCACGTTGTTCTTTGCGTGAAATCTGTTTGTAAGGTACTGAGGAAGCGTTATCGAATCATCAGCAGCCTTTGAGAATTTACGAAGTCTCTTCGCTACAAGAATCCAGTTTAAAATGGTACCGAGCGCAAGGCCTATTCCAATCCAAGCCTGACCGAGTCCGAAAGCGAGAATTGAACCCGGAAGACCCATAAGAAGCCATGCGGACATGTCGGATGCCTGCGCGGAAAGAGCCGTTACCCACGGACCCATAGAACGTCCGCCGAGGAAATACTCCTTCTCACTGTTGTTATTCTTTGTCTTAAAGAAAAAGAATACACCTATGCCGAGCATAAGTACGAAATAAAGCGCAAAGGCTAATATTTCAAAATTCATTTTATCTCCACCTATCTTTTAAAATACCGTGGTATTGTAACACAGCAAAATGGTAAACGCAATAGAGAACGATGTATAATACTTTGTATAGACTATAATTCAATAAAAATCAATTATTTTCAGTAACTAAAGGGTCTTTTCACAAGACTATAATAAATAATTGATTGTATACAAAAAGGGCAATTTAATCCGTCCTGGCTGTTATTTCAGTTACAGCGGATTATATTGCCCATTTTATTTTATACCGAATTTAATTACTGTTGCACATTTATCCGACGTTGTTACTCTGCCGATATACCGGTTCTGTCTCCGACACTCTGCCGTGCATCGGCGCACACTGATGCATATCCTTGCGGGTACATTGACCTCCGGCATCAGGGAAACTTTATGTACGCCAGAAGATTTCTCATTGACTTCGTCGAATAATCCTTGAGAGGATAGTTACCTCCGCAGATACACCAGTCATATAGAAGTCCGCGTTCGATTAGCGCGTACATCTTAACGATTTCGTTGCAGGATAAATCGGAGCGTATTTCACCTGATTTCTGTCCGTCCGAAACCACATTGCGAAGAAGCTTGTAATAAACACGTGAATAATCGATAAATTGTTTTTCACCTTTCGTTACGAGCTGCGACGAATAAAGACGTGCCACAAGGTCGATTGAAATCGAGTCCTCTATCATTCCAAAGAGGCGCTCGTTCATAAAGATAAGCTTTTCAAAAGCGTTGTCTATCTTTAAAACCTCCGGCCAGATCTCCGTGTACTTTTCGTCAAAAAGATACGCAAGCGTACCCATAAGCTCTTCCTTCGTTTTAAAATAGTGATAAAACGAGCCTTTTGAAGTACCGGACTCCCTTATTATCTCATCGACTGTGGTATCCTCGTATCCGTACTCATAGAACAGCCTCCAGGCTGCGGACACTATTTTACTTTTTGTATTTTTTGAATCTTTCTTTGGCATCCCGAAAACCGTCCCGAGTATTTTATTTGGCTGAATTTATTCGACTGATTTAAGTGATTCAACCATCTTTATATGCTTTAGGTTAAAGTGCATGATAAGGTTTACTATAATAGCAAAGATAACCGTAAGCAACGTCGCAAACAGGAAACTTGAGAAGTCAAGCTGAGTGCCGAATGTTACGGTGTCAATGTCAATAGCCGAAACAATAAGTCTTTGAACCGGTATGCCGAGTATGAGTCCGAGAAGTATACCGAGAATCGTCAGAATTATGTTTTCACGATAGATGTATGCGGAAACCTCTCCGTCATAAAAGCCCAGCACCTTAAGTGTGGCAAGCTCTCTTATACGCTCGTTTACGTTTATGTTATTAAGGTTGTAAAGAACAACAAACGCGAGAGCGGCAGCGGCAATTATGAGAACGATTATAACCATGTTGAGCGAGTGAATGATGTTTTCGAAGCTGTTCTGTACAACAGACGTATATACGGAGCCGTTGACCTCCTCATACTCGTTTATCTCATTTTCGAGCTGAATCTTTTCAGCTCTCGAAACGCCGTCCTTAAGTCTTGTATAAAGATATGTAAACTGCGGAGCTTTTCCCGTAACCTTCTCGTAGTAGGACGGAGTCATATAAACGTAATGGAACGTATAGTTGTCAACTATCGCCGCCACCTTTACGTCATACGAAACATCCCTTGAGCCTTCGGTCCAGGAAATCTTTACGGTATCTCCTACCTTTGTGTCGGTCTTGTCGGCAAATTTCTTTGTGATTATGGCTCCCTCGTTTGTAAGGGTCTGTTTCTTTCCGCGCTTGTTCTCAAGCTTTACAAAGCTGTTAAGCTTTGAAGCATCCTCGGGGACAAGTATATCCACCTCAAGCTCATTGTCCGTTCTGTCAGAGGAGCCCTTGCAGACCTTAAGCTCGGCAGGCATGGTGTCCTCAACAACTGCCATGTCGTTGATATCCTCAACTATGAGGTCCTCGGACGTAACAGGTTTTTTAAGCACAACCTGCAGGTCATACTGAGCGATTCCGTCCTTTCCGTACTGCTTGTCGATAACCGCACTTACGGAATCCGAAAGTCCGAAGCCCGCGAGAATAAGGGCTGTACAGCCTCCTATTCCGACAAGTGTCATTATGAATCTCTTCGGATTTCTGAAAAGATTTCTCACCGTAATTTTTGACGTAAAGCTGAGCCTTGACCAGATTGCGTCAACGTTTTCAAGAAGGACACGTTTTCCTTCCTTCGGAGGCTTCGGTCTCATGAGAACGGCAGGAACGGACATAAGCTCGTTTCTGCAAGCCCAAAGAGCCGCACCGCAGGTTGAAAGAACGGCTATAGCCATCGCGAGGATGATGTATCCGAAGATATAATGAATTCTCAGTGAAGGAAGATCATACATGATTCCCCATGCAGCGAATATCGCTTTCGGGAAGATAACAAAGCCTATCGAAATTCCTATCACGGAACCTATCAGAGAAGCGGAAAGTGCATAGAGAATATACTTTGAAACAATAGTATCATTTCCGTATCCGAGAGCCTTAAGTGTACCGAGCTGAGTTCTCTCCTCCTCGACCATACGCGTCATGGTTACAAGGCAGATGAGCGTTGAAACTATGAAAAAGAATGTCGGGAACACCTTCGCAAGCGATTTCATGTTGTAAGAAACGGAGCCGTATCCCGAGTATCCCGGAGAATCGTCTCTGGTGTATACGTTGAGGTAAGCCTCGTCAAGTGAATCGAGAAGGTTTGTCGCCTTGTCAAGTCTTGTTCTTGCGGCAAGAAGCTGCTCGTTTACGGATGCCTCCGTTGCCGCATACTTTGCCTCGTATTCTTCAAGATTTTTCGCAGCAGCCTCAGCCTGGGATTTTTTAAGCTCAAGCTGGCTCATCGCCTGTCTGTAAGACGAATCCGCCTCAAGCTCACCCATCTTAAGGTCTATGTTGGCATCCTGAAGCTTTTGCTTATACGTTTCAAGCTGGCTTTTTGCAGACTTGAGTTTTGAGTCTGCGGTATTAAGGTCTCTCTTTGCCTGAGCAAGCTGCGCATTTGCGGAATCGAGTCTTGCCTTGCCGGCGCTGTATTCATTCTGAGCATCCTGAAGATCTCTTTTAGCCTGTGCAAGCTGTGCATTGTAATCGGCCATGGCATCTGCAATAACCTTTGATGCATCGACAGCTATTCCCTGTCCCGTAAGCTTTGCGGCGGCACGCAGGCGCTTTGCAAGATCGGGATTTATGTCCTCAACCTGTTTCGCAAGTCCTTCGAGATCAAGTTCCTCCATGCTTTGACTGTAATTTTTGAGAACCTGATCCGACACCATCTGCGTGGCGGAAAGCATTTGTTCCGTTGAACGTATCTGATTTTCGGCAGCGGCAATCTCAATCTTTGCCTCGGTCAAGGTATCCTTGGCCGAATTGTATTCATTCATCTTAGTATCGTATTCCTGCTGCTTCGCAGATAAGAGAGCTTCGTATGCCATAACCTGCGAATAGTAGGCGTTATACTGCTTCATCTGTGATGAATACTTTGAATTTCCTTTGCTGATTTTTGAAAGAGCATCCGCATATTTTGAATTTATCTCATCCTGGTATTCCCGGAGTGCGGCGTCTCCCTCTTTAGCATAACGTCTGAGCGTCTCAAGCTCAGCCTGTGCCTCACTCAGCTTAGCTGAAGCGTATGCCTCAGCCTTCGAGTAGGTTGTCTCTCCTTCCATGATTTTTGCGGGAAGGGTTATGTAAAGCTCTGCAACCGTATCTGCAACAATTGATTCGGTAGCCTCACGTATCCTGTCCGCAACAGGCTCTATGTGTTCATCATACTTGTCTGTGTACGGATCAAACTTATCCGAGCCCTTAACCTTTATGTACGCCTCGCTGTAATAGTTTACGTCCTCTTTAAAGGTCTCCTTGGGTACGTATATGTAATCTCCGAGTTTTCCTGAGCCGGCGGTTGTGGCCCCGTGTTCAAACGAAAGATAATACGGAGTTTCAACAATACCTACTATCGTGAATTCAGTCGTTTCGAGTGAATCACTCATGCTCTCGCCGTCTCCGGCAATTTTTATAACCTCACCTATCTTGAACTCATCGGGCGTTGTAAGTCCCGAATCCGTAACAACACACTCGCCCACGTCATCCGGCCACTCTCCGTCAATAAGGGAAAGTCTGTTTATGTATGTCGGGTCATTCTCACCGTTTTGAAACGCCACAGCCTTGTCAACGTCAAGGGAATAAGCTCTCACGGTAAGCTGTGAGCCGTCGATGTCGACGAGACCCTCAAACTGCGGATCATCCTCATCATTGAGTGTCTGTACAAGTCCGTCGACAAACTTCTGCCCGACAACGGTTTCAACTCCGTCAATCTGAGCAATCTTCTCAATCTCATCGTCATAGATACCTATGTTTGACTGAACGCGAAGATCCATAAGATTGTTAGTCTTAAAATACCTTTTTGCCGTATCCATCATGTCGGGATATGTCGCTTTAAACCCTACAAAAAAGCTGGTACCAAGCGCAACAATGGCAATGATGGAGATAAAACGGCTGAGTGTATTTTTTACAGACCGCCGTGTGTCCGTCTTATACGCTTTAGTCATGTTTATCTTCATCTCAGTTACCACTCAATCCTTTCAATCGGCATAGGATTTTCGTTAACTGACATATTTACCACACGACCGGATCTCATCTGAATGACGCGGTCTGCCATGGGCATTATCGCAGCGTTGTGCGTTATGACTACCACCGTCATACCGGTTTCATGGCAGGTATCCTGAAGCAGCTTAAGTATTTGCTTGCCCGTGTTGTAGTCAAGTGCTCCCGTAGGCTCGTCACAAAGGAGAAGCTTCGGGTTCTTTGCAAGGGCTCGCGCTATGGAAACACGCTGCTGCTCTCCGCCCGAAAGCTGTGCCGGAAAGTTATCCATTCTCTCCTGAAGTCCCACACGCTCAAGCACCTTCTGCGGATTGAGAGATGCCCTTCCTATCTGAGTTGCAAGCTCAACGTTTTCGAGTGCGGTAAGATTCGGAACAAGATTATAAAACTGAAAAACAAATCCGACATCATAGCGTCTGTACTCAATAAGCTTCTTGTTGTTATACTCATTTACAAGGTCTCCCGCAACACGTATCTTTCCGTCATCGCAGGAGTCCATTCCTCCGAGAATATTCAAAACCGTTGTCTTACCCGCACCCGAAGCACCGACTATAACGCAGAACTCTCCCTGCTCGATGTTAAATGTCACTCCGTCGGCAGCATTTATGACAACCTCTCCCATTTTATATCTCTTATAAACCGAATCAAATTCAATAAAGCTCACTAAGAAAGCCCCTTCCCCGTTTTGATTTTATTCATTTTATTTTACGAAATTACATCGCTTGTGAAAGAAAATGCCCGTCAATCAATCATCAAAGCCGCAAGTATCGTGGAATAAACCCTCGCAGGGTCCTCGATGAAATTTTCTTTAAGTCGCTGCGCCTCATCGCTGTCCGGAACGAACATATGAAGCTCCATAAGCACCGTGCCGTTGTCCTTCATCGTAAAAGACATATTGTAGCCCCCGTCCACGGCTTCGGTTTTTACGTCGTTTTCTCTCTCATTACGCTCAAGAGTGAGAAATCTCAGCAGAGATCTCACAGCTTTTTCCCTGACCGTTTTCGGCAATGTATGTTCTATCTGAAGAACAGCCTGCTTTCCGTTTTCGGTTATTTCGAGAAATTCCTTATCATCCTCGAAATCACTTTTTATGTTTCCGTTTGAAAGAAGCTCCGAAACGGCGTTCATCGCCTCAAAATAATTGGCTATTCCCTGATCCTGCATGACGTCGCCGAGCGTATCTCTAGACACTCTGCAGGGAGATGACTTCAGGAGATAACATATGAGTACCTTTATGTCGTCCTTATTCCTCAGACCGCCGGGTGCAATACCGTCGCTCATAGCATCAAATTCAAACATATCAGTAATCCTCCTTTTCCTCTTCAATGCCTCCCGTGATATCCTGTCGTGACTTAAATAGATATCCGTTTTCCGCAAGGAAGTACATATCTCCAAGCACTTTTCCTATACCGTTTACAACACAGTTTACGGGATCATCCGCGACCGTGGTTTTAACGCCTGTAAGATCCTCAATGACCTTGTCCATACCAAACAACTGAGCGGTACCGCCGGTAAGCACGATTCCCTCGCTTATGATATCCGAAACCAATTCCGGAGGCGTAGCCTCGAAAACGTCGCGTACGGCGTCAAGAATCATATTTATATGCTCCCGCATCGCAAGATAGACTTCATTTGATGTTATTTCAAAATCAATGGGCATACCTGTGAAGTAGTCCTTGCCCTTGGCAAACATGCCTATTTCCTCCTTACGGAGATACGCACAGCCCACACGTTTTTTTATTTCCTCCGCAGTGAGCTCTCCGATAAGGATATCTCTCTCTCGCCTGCAATAACGGACGATATCCTCATTCAGGAGGTTTCCCGCAACTCTGATGCTTGAAGCAACAGCCATTGTTCCCATGGTTATAACGGCGATATCGGTCGTTCCTCCGCCGATATCAACAACCATTACGCCTGTGGGATGAATTATATCTATACCCGCTCCGATTGCCGCCGCAAGAGGTTCTTCAATAAGACACGCCTTTCCTGCACCGCTCGCGGTTATAACGTCAAGTATGGTGCGCTTTTCAAGATTTGTAACCGTTCCGGGAATACTGACTATTATATTTGGCTTGAAAATCTTGTTTCCGCAGATTTTTTTTATGTAATAACGGAGCATCTGTTCCGTTACGGTAAAATCGGAAACCACACCGTCCTTCATCGGACGTATAACCTGCACGGAAGACGGCTCTCTTCCGATCATTTTATAAGCAGCCTTTCCCATGGCCATTATTCTTCCGGTTTTATTCCTGTATGCGACAACCGACGGCTCTGACAGCACTATACCCTCACCCTCGATATACGCAATAACAGATGTGGTTCCCAGATCAATTCCAATGTTGATTCCGAGCATTTTTGCACCTTCCAAAATATATACGAACAACCTGAAAAGAATTCCAGATTATGAAATTTGTATTGCTTCACAATAAGCTTAAAATAAGCATACGCATGCTTACGAAAATAAGCACGATTAGGTTTATTATATATTAAATTATAACTAATTAAAAGAAAAAGTTCATAATTCGCACAAATACCTTCCGTCTTTTTGCTCTTTTTCACTCTTACCTTCCCGCTAAGGCGGCAACCGCCACATATACAGCCTTTGCCCCGTGTCTTTTAAGCTCGGCGGCACAGGAATTCACCGTAGAGCCCGTGGTATAGATATCATCCACCAGAAGAACGGTTTTTCCGTAAACATCACGCCCGCTCGAGATATGGTAGGCACCGGCGATATTTTCACGTCTGTTTTCCGCGCCGAGGAGATGCTGTACCTCCGTAGTTTTATCCTTAAACAGGAGATTAAAATCATACACCGGATATCCGCAGCATTTATAATCTATTCCATTGTCGATATATATGTGCTCGAGGATACTCCCGCTCTGATTATAGCCTCTTTCGGCAACGCTTTTTCGCGTTGCGGGAACGCATGTCAGAATATCAAATTTCACACCGAAAAAGCGGCTGTTTATCTCCTTGCTCATCTCTTTTCCGAGGAACACGGATACCCTTTCTTTTTCGGAGTATTTAAGACGAAGAATCGCATTTTTAATACTGCCCCTGTAAAAAAACGGAGCCACCGCATAATCAAAGACTCCCGTGAGTCTTCCGTGATTATACGGAGGCTTTACTCTTTCTATTTCACTCTCACATTTTTTACAGAAAAACTCCGTGTCTCCGTCGGAAAGAAAGACTCCGCAGGAAAGACATTTTTCCGGAAATAAAACGGAGAGTAAATCATTTTTTATCATACCTATTCCACCTTAAGAAAATATTTCAGGGCGGAATATCTTTTTATTTTTCTATCATTTTCAACCATCGTTTGTATCTGATTTTTACTTCCTATGGTTATCATTTTCGAGCGGGCGCGCGTTACCGCCGTATAAAAAAGGTTTCTGTAGCAAAGCATCGGAGGAACATCTATCACAGGCATTATAACCGCCTGAAATTCGCTGCCCTGACTCTTGTGTACGGTCATAGCATATGCAAGCTCAAGCTCACTTAGGTTTTCGGCACTGTATGCTGTGATACGTCCGTCAAAGTCTATTTTAAAAGTGCCGTTTGCGGGGCTTATCTCAAGAATGATACCGGTATCACCGTTGAAAATACCCTCACCGTCCTCTGTCCTCCCGGCATGGAGCTTGCGAACCCAGGGAATATTGTAATTATTCTTTATCTGCATAACCTTATCGCCTTCGCGGAAGGTTTTTGTCTGAAGCTTTCTCTCCCTTTTTCCTTTTGCGGCAGGGTTTACAGCCTCCTGAAGAAGCCGGTTGAGATTCACCGTTCCGGCATCACCCTTCTTTGACGGACAGAGTACCTCGATATCTCTTACGGGATCGTATCCGTAAGCCCTTGGCAATCTGTCACGGTAAAGACTCACAATATCCGTAACGGTTGTATACGCATTCTGCCTTTCCATATGAAAGAAGTCGTTGTCAACAGCAGAAAGCTCGGGCATTTCACCCCTTACTATCCTGTGTGCGTTTGTAACAATGAGGCTTTGCATCGCCTGACGAAAAACCTCATCAAGACGTACAACAGGTAGGAGCTCGGATTCAATCAGGTCATGAAGCACGTTTCCTGCACCGACGGGCGGAAGCTGGTCGGCGTCGCCCACCATTACAAGCCGACAGCCGAGCGGCAGCGCAGAGAGGAGCGCGGAAAAAAGCACGATATCCACCATGGAAAGCTCATCAACAATAACCACATCCGCGTCAATCGGACTGCGCTCATCTCTTCCGAAATGCATCTTACCGCTGCTCCCTCTGTCCGCTTCAAGCAGGCGGTGAATCGTCTTTGCCTCTTTACCCGTTATTTCGGACATGCGCTGCGCCGCCCTGCCCGTCGGTGCGCAAAGCACAACGGAAAGACCGTCATGTTCAAAGAGAGACAGTATGCCGTTTACCGTAGTGGTCTTTCCGGTGCCCGGCCCGCCGGTAAGTATAAGAACACCTTTCTCGACGGCTGTAACGATAGCCTGTCTTTGAAGAGCCTCATACCTTATCCCGTTTACACGTTCCAGCCTGTCGATCTCATCCGAAAGAGTCTCTCTACCGGCGGGCGGAAACGTAATCATCATTTTTATTCTTTGCGCGGCCGAGTATTCAGCCTCGTATATGTACGGTAAAAACAAAAATTCCGTATTGTTTATAACGGCAACATAAAGCTGCTTTTCCTCCGTCAGAGCATCGATGGTTATGTCAACCGTGTCCTTATCCGTGCCGAGCAAATCAGCACACGGGGTCAATATCTTTTCTCTCGGAAGGCAGGTATGTCCGTTGCCGAGGTTATGTGTTATAACATGAAGAATTCCGGCTTTCACTCTGTATACGGGATCGGGTTTTGTTTCCATGGCGGAGGCAATTCTGTCCACACGTTCAAAGCTTACTCCTATTTCCGGGGTACACAGAAGATACGGATTGTCGGAGATACGCGTTATCGCATTTGAGCCGAAAACCTTGTATACCGCAAGACATTCATTCGGTGACAAGCCGAAGGCTTCGAGCCTTATCATAAACTCGCGCACGGTTTTCTGTTCACGGAATTCACGGCTTATGCTTTCTGCCTTATCTCTTGAGATTCCCTTTATCTTTGCAAGCTCTGCGGGATACTTTTCAAGCACGGTAAAAGTAAGTTCTCCGAACTCTTCAACAATTTTTCGCGCAAGCTTATCCTTTATTCCCTTTACGGCACCGCCTGAAAGATACTTATACATCTGTGCGGTCGTCGTCGGCATGGCTCTCTCACAAGTCTCCGCTCTGAACTGTCTTCCGAAGCTCGGATGTATGTCCCAGTGACCGGTAAAATGCACTTCTTCACCGGCGAAAAGTTCCGGCAAAACGCCGACAACCGTTATAAGCTCTCCGTCCTCGGTAGAGACATCCATAACTGTATATCCGTTATCCTCACGTCTGAAAACAATCTCCTCGGCTATACCGTAAAGATTTTCAGTCCCCTCTGTCATACGCTTTGCTTCACCCCCGCCGTCCGTTTTAAAAATGAATCTCAGTTTCGTTTTCCCTTATTGTGAAAGAAGGGCGCGTACAGGCGCCCTTCTTTCATATGTCCGGAAAACATCCGGTATGTGTGATAGGATCTGTAAGCCGAGTTCTGTCTTTTAAGGCAATCATCTATCTAATCTTCACATTGCTGTGAAGCTCTAGCCACCCTTCTGCTTTAAAGCGGCCGAGCAAGCCTATGCAAGTCGGTGTTGCTCCGGATAGGGTTTACAGAGCGTGCAGACGTCTCCGCCGCACCGGTGAGCTCTTACCTCGCCTTTCCACCCTTACCTCAAAGAGGCGGTTTATTTCTGTTGCACTCTCCCTGGGGTCACCCCCGGCGGCCGTTAGCCGTTATCCTGCTCTATGGGGCTCGGACTTTCCTCCCGGACACGGTAAACCGTGCCCCGGCGACTGCCCAATCCAATCACACACGTTATTTTAACTTTTCCACTTGTAAAAATCAAGTATTAGTCGTAAAATGTAAAAACCGTAAGCGGTAATTGTAATATTAAAAAGGAGTAACTCAAATGGACAACATGTATTTTAACAAAAATGCCGGTAAACCAAAGAGACCTTCCGGACGAAGCGACGGATATATCGACGACTTTGAGGATATCAGCAGTTTTAGTGAAAATAGTGTTGAAGATGAATATGAAGATATAAGCAGCGGACGGGATATTTACTTTGATGATATCTCCTCAGGCTCACACGGACGCAAGGGCAGACCGCCGGTCAAGAAAAGGAAAAAGAAAAAACACAGGGTTCTCAAAAGCATCCTCATAATAATCCTGATAATAATCCTCGCCATAGCAGGAGCAGGCTATTCACTTCTCGGTAAGATGAAGGGGAATCCGACCGAGAAGCATCAAAACCAATTTATTTCGGAGAATCAGCTTCATTCCGATAAAAATGTTACAAATATCCTCCTGCTCGGTGTAGACGCACGTGAGGGAGAAACCGCATCACGCTCTGATACCATGATGCTTATTTCTATAGATAAAAACAACAAAAAAATAAAGCTTACATCATTTCTGCGCGACAGCTATGTTGAAATACCGGGACAAGGCTACAATAAGCTGAATGCCGCATGTTCAAAGGGCGGAGTTTCACTTGTCTGGGATACGATTGAGTACAATTACAAAATAAAAATCGACAATTACATGAAGGTTGATTTCAAGGCGTTTGAGGAGCTTATTGACGCAATAGGCGGCGTAGATGTTGAGGTGACCGAAAAAGAAGCTAACTATCTAAACAACACATGGGGCATGTGGTCACTCACCGGAAATACTCTTCACTTTGACGCCGGCGAATCGGTACACTTAAACGGTGAAGAAGCCCTGATGTTCTGCCGTATAAGAAAGTTGGACTCTGATTTCTACAGAACCGAGAGACAAAGAAGAACCGTCGCAGCCGTAAAAAAAAGTCTCATGAGTTCAAGTCCGAAGGAGCTCTACAGTATGGCGAACAAGGTTCTGCCGCTCGTCGAAACAGACATCTCAAGCAATGAGATGATGTCTCTCTGTCTTAAGAGTATCTTCTCTTACCTGAAGTACGACATGGCATCTATGGGAATACCCGCCGACGGCACATGGCACAGTGAGCGAAAATTCTGCGGAGATTCTCTGGTATTTGATATTGATGAAAACGCCAAGATACTGCAAAATTACATATACCTTGACCAGTATAACGGCAAGGATGAGGCTTCCTCCGAGCAATAACTCCGACACGCGAAATTATTGTACTTACACCTTCAGTTGTCTCTGTGGCAACAACCGTATTCTTTGGCGTTAATTACGGTAATCTTATTTTTGGGTACAACTGTACTTTACAACTGTATATTTATCTGATAGAATCTTTTGCAGGCGGAGGTGAGAAATATGAACACTGTAGAAAAAAAGGGACCGAATAAACCGTTCTCCCTTTTCACCATAATATTCTACAACATAGCCAACCTTATATTTTTGATGACTATCCTTTTTCATCTTCCGTTTCTTAATGATACCATTAACTTCAACCAGTCATACCATATCCTGAATCTTTTCGATGAAGTATATTTTTCTCTTGATATCGGAGCAGCACTCTTACAACTGGTTTGCGTAATCATTATTCTTTCGGTGTTTGGCTCTAAGGGCTTTCCGACTTTTTTGTCGGTTATTTCCGCCGGAGTAAACTTCGTGGTATCCACGCTTTTTTCGATAATCATTTACATCGTTGACCTACGTGATATTTATTTTTCTCTTCAGGTTCTTTATCTCATCCCCATAATTACGATTTTTCTGTCATCCATATTCCTTTACGATGACCTCTTTGACTTGTTACGCAACAGGTACAGACCCGCAGAGGCAACCAGCGTTGAGGAAAAGAAGCACAACAAAGAGGAATACATCGTAATCAAAAGCACAGACGATGATGCGGAAGTCAGGGACACGGAAAGCGAAGACAGGAAAAAGCTGAAAGCAAAAAAGATGAGGAAAAAGAAGGGTGAGCTCAAGGCTGCAGAAAGACCGGATGATGAAAATCTCATTATCCCCGAAGACTCATTCTTCAACCAGCAAAAGATTATTTCTTCCGCGGCGGAAAAAGCAGTTCCGGACTTAAACAGTAAAAGTAAAGATAAAAATGAAAAGTAACCCAACGGTATAAAAAATAACAGCACAAAATAAGAGCATTTAAAGACCGCCTTTCGGCGAACGCTTTAAATGCTCTTTTTATATCAATTCTGAAATAACGGTGTTTGACACGAGAAACCCCCTGTGGGTAAGCCTTAAGCCTTCATCGTCCAAAATAACATACGGCTTCAATATTTCATTTCGTGCCTTTTCTATGGTTTCGGGTCTCAAGAGTTCAAGCCTCTTTACTCCCTCACGCAGTCTGAGTTTAAGCATAAGCCATTCCTCATATGAACCGCCTTCACAGTCAAACCTCGGAGGAGCTCCGTTTATAAATGCATCGATATCCCTCTCATAGTAAAACCTTTTTCCGTTCATATACGAATGCGCGGCAGGACCTATTCCGAGGTATTCCTCACAGTTCCAGTATTTAAGATTGTGCTTGCTCTCGTATCCGGGAACGGCAAAGTTGGAAATTTCATATTGCTTTATACCGTTACTTTCAAGTGTGTTACAAAGCATATCATAAAGCCTGCACACGGCGTCCTCATCCGGAAGCGACAAAGCTTCACGACGCCTTGAAAACACCGTTCCTTCCTCTATTTTGAGCATATATGCACTTATATGCTTCACCTTCTCGGACATACAGAATTCAAGTGATTTCGCGAGACTTTTTTCGGTCTGACAAGGAACACCTATCATAAGATCCAAGCTGATATTTTCAAAGCCGATTTTCCTCGCAAGGGACACAGCCTCGGAAACACGCTCGGGACCCGAAAGCCTGCCGAGGTTTTTGCGCTCTGCTTCATCCGCAGACTGCATGCCGAAAGAAAGTCGGTTTACACCGGCTTCATACAGTATCGGCAAAACGCGTTCAAGGTCAGAGCCCGGATTGCATTCCACGGTTATTTCCGCTTCATCCATAAGCTCAAAGTTCTCTCTTGCACAGGAAAGCATCCGTGCGATAAACTCTCCCGGTATTGAAGACGGCGTTCCGCCTCCGAAATAAACGGTATCCACGGAGCGATTATACTCATGAGAAAAAGAGGCAGTGGTTTTCACTACTGCCTCCGTATATTTTTTTATTGCTTCTTCAGATACCTGCACCTTGTAAAAATCACAGTATGGACAAAAGCTTTTACAAAAGGGTACGTGTATGTACAGTCCTATACTTTTTTTCATACAAATCTTCAAAAACAATCATTCGTCAAGCTTCAGCACTGCCATAAATGCCTCCTGAGGCACCTCTACGCTGCCGAACTGACGCATACGTTTCTTTCCTTCTTTTTGCTTTTCAAGGAGCTTTTTCTTACGCGTTATGTCACCGCCGTAGCACTTCGCAAGCACGTCCTTGCGCATGGCCTTCACGGTTTCACGGGCGATAACCTTACCGCCTATCGCCATTTGGATGGGAATTTCAAAAAGCTGACGAGGAATATTGTCCTTGAGCTTTTCCGCAATCTTTCTCGCCTTATTATATGCCTTTTCCGAGTGAATGATAAAGGAAAGCGCGTCTATCTGGTCACCGTTCAGCAACACATCAAGCTTCACAAGGTCTGACTGTGCATAGCCCTTTATCTCATAGTCAAAAGATGCATATCCGCGAGTTCTTGACTTAAGCACATCAAAAAAGTCGTAAATTATTTCGTTGAGCGGCAGCTCATAATGAATATCTACACGGTCGGCTGCAAGGTACTGCATATCCTTGAATACGCCTCTCCTCTCCTGACAGAGATCCATTATCGCACCGACATAATCGGGTGGAGCATAGATATGGGCGTTGGTTATCGGCTCCTCCGTGTACTTTATGGTTGCGGGATCCGGATAATTGCTAGGGTTGTCAATCTCGACACACTCACCGTCATTGAGATATATCTTGTAAATAACGCTCGGAATGGTGGTAACAAGGTCGAGGTCATACTCCCTTTCAAGTCTCTCCTGAATTATTTCCAAATGAAGAAGACCTAAAAATCCGCAGCGGAAGCCGAAGCCCAGTGCACCTGAGGTTTCAGGCTCAAAGGAGAGCGCGGCATCATTAAGTTGAAGCTTTGCAAGTGCCTCCTTAAGATTTTCGTAATCAGCGCCGTCGGCAGGATAAATACCGCAGAAAACCATGGGATTTACTTTTCTGTAGCCCGGAAGCGGCTTATCGGCAGGTCGGCTTGCAAGCGTCACGGTATCTCCGACACGTGCTTCCGAAACAGTCTTTATGGAAGCCGTTATATAACCCACCTCACCGGTCTTGAGAGCAGAAGCCGGTTCCATAGAAGTTGCACGCATATACCCCACTTCAACAACTGTAAATTCCGCACCTGTTGCCATCATGCGCATGGTATCTCCGGCCTTTATCTGACCGTCCATTATGCGTACATATACTATTACGCCCTTGTAGCTGTCGTATACGGAGTCGAAAATAAGCGCCTTGAGAGGTGCATTTTCGTCGCCCTGCGGCGGAGGAACCACCTTAACAATCTGCTCAAGCACCTGCTCTACATTTTCACCCGTTTTTGCGGAAACGCGCGGTGCCTCGGAGCAATCAAGACCTATTACATCCTCAACCTCCCTGCATACCGTTTCAGGGTCGGCAGCCGGCAAATCTATCTTGTTTATGACAGGACAAATCTCAAGGTCATGGTCTAGGGCAAGGTATGTATTGGCAAGTGTTTGTGCCTCTATTCCCTGTGTTGCGTCCACGATAAGAACAGCGCCCTCACAAGCTGCAAGAGAACGTGACACCTCATAGTTAAAGTCAACGTGACCGGGGGTGTCGATAAGATTAAGCTCATATACCTCCCCGTCGCTTGCCTTGTAATCAAGCTTTACGGCGTGAGCCTTTATCGTTATTCCGCGTTCACGCTCAAGATCCATATTATCCAGAAGCTGCTCTGTCATGTCCCTTTTTGCAACAGTTCCCGTAAGCTCGAGAAGCCTGTCGGCAAGCGTGGATTTTCCGTGATCGATATGTGCAATTATTGAAAAATTGCGTATGTTGCTCTTATAATCCGACATTGTATTGCTCCGTTATCCACTGCTCCGCAGCTGAAATTCCCTCCGGGTTATATGAAAACTCGGATTTTTTAGTTCTGCCGGCAGCATCCTCAACCTCAAAACAGTTGTCTTTATATACAGCGGCAACAAAAACAGTCTCTATTTCATCCTTCTTTACCGAATAAAACTTATACCGAAAGCCCTTAAAACTTCCCGAGTACGTGTTTTTTTGCGACATATAGTCAAAACGCGGCAATTTTATTTTAAATTCGCTTTCCATAAAATCCATCCTTTTAGTTTACGCGAAGATAACTTCCGGCTTTTATCGTCATGTTGTTATAACTTATGTCCGAGTCTGTGTAATTCACATACACATAGGTTTCATTGTTATACTCAGTACGGTAAAGCCCTTCCTGAAGCTTCCTTCTGTCTGTCATTCTCGCATTTCGCAAATCCGAAAAAACAGAGTTAAAGCTTTCGTATACGTCAAGTGACTTAGAGGTCCAGTTATCATAATAAAGAACCGATTTTTCAACGTCCTTCGGGGTATAGTCCGAGTTTGTCCAGCAAAAAGCCGGCAATGCACCGTAGTCTATAAGATGAAGCATGGTCTTGTCCATGTTCTCGGAAAGGTTAAGGTAAGGTCCGGTATACTCAACTGTTCCGTGAAGAATCATCTGAACAAAGGGTACCCCCTCGTAAGCCTCGGATTCTTCATACGTTGTATCCATGGGAATCTGTGAAATAATACCAGCATTTTTCAATACATAAAGGTTCCCGTTTTCAACCATGAGATCCCTATTGGTGGAAATTGCAATCGCCTGAGAAAAAATCTCGTCGGCATATTTTTGACGGTCGACATACTTTCCGGACATATCCGAGAAAAGAACCGACCCTACGTCATCAAGACAGTAACCCGAAACATTGTGCTCTTTCATTCTGTTCATAAAAGATACAACGCTTTCGGATAGCTTTGAGTACGCAAGTCCCGTGTAATCAAAGGTCTCGGCAGATGTTACATACCCTTTGAAAAGGTTCGGAACACTTACCTCTACCTTTCCTCCGCTTACACTCCCGGCTTTGCTTCCTCCGCTCGCGGAGGTCGTCATGTTGAGGTTTAAGAACATCTTAAAGCCCTGCGTATTCATATAATTCTGCAATTCCTCATAGGCTTTTTTTCCGCCGAGCTTTGATGACAATCCGGCTTTGGCGAGAGCCTTCTGACGTATGCCGTCCGAAAGAGCTCCGTCATATCTTAAGCTTATAGCGTCAACGCCTTTTGATTTAAGCAATGTAATTATGTCATAAGCATTACGAAATCCCGTGTACTCGGATGTCGCGCCGATTGTTCTGTTAAGACAGCCTATAAGAGTTACGTTCAGCGGAAGCTCACCCTCTGTTGAAACAGAACGTGTCGAAAGCTTGCCGCTACGTATAAGCTGTTCCTTACACACAGCCGCAATTCCGCCGTATGATGCCGAGGAGCCGGAAACGAACTTGTAAGATACAGAAACACTTCCGTCATATGGCCTTTCGGCAATCAGCTTTTCCGAAGCGGGCGCAAGGTTGAAGTTTGCATATACCCCGGAAAGTCCTTTTTCCTTTGTGGCTGCACATATCTCGGAGATGGCGTCACCGTTTGTAACAACTGCCGCAAACGCGCCGTTGCCCCTGTGGAATCCGAAAGCGGGAATAATACTGAAATGCTCGGAGCTGCTTTTTACCGCAGGATCACTGCCGTATGTTTCGATTCTGTAATTTGCATCCTTTGATTTTTCAAGATTTATCAAAGCTCCCGAGCCGTCCGGAACAAGTATGAAGTCCCCGGTGTTCTTTTCTGCGGTAGCACCGAAGGAAGGCATAACAGACAAATCCGTTACCACAAAGCCTGAAACCCCGCTCACAATTTTTTCACAGTTGACAGAAACACTCATAAGGCCGTCCTTGAGGACTATTTCAAGTGTCACTGGTATTTTGAACTGCGGCTTATCCTTTTTTTCACTCAGCGTGTACCTGAGTTCTACTCCGTTATCCGTCTTTTTCGTCTCTGCGTTTCCGAACGCAACTGCATTGTCCTGAGAATTAAGTACATATGTTGTTTTTCCGTCAGAGACCCTGAGACTGAGCATGGCACCCTCTGCGTTCTCCGTCTCCGGCAATGCATACCAATACGTGCCTGCACTGTCCTTTACCGCAACGGAACAATTTTTTTCATCAAGCAAAAGCTCATACAAGCCGGATTTTATAATTGATTTAAGTGCTGCTTTATCCTGCGTATGGAGCGAAGGCGACGGTTTTTCGGCAGAAATAACCTTTACCGAATCCGAAACCGTTATCTTATGTCCGCCGCATGACGCAAACAGAAAAGCCATGGCAACAGCCATGATAAGCGCCGTTAATTTTCTTGTAAATATATGTAATTTCATAGTAAAACAACCTCTCAAAAAATACCGATTAATTTTACCACATTATAATTGTATTTTCAATTACATAAATACACCAGCGGCGTTTCCAATACGGCTATGCGGCCATTCGCCTGCGCATATCCGAAAGCAGGCTACGCTCACGCCTTGAGACCTGAACCTGCGTCATCTCCAGAATATCCGCGACCTGCGCCTGAGTCTTTTCTTCAAAGTATCGCAGTCTTATAAGCTCCCTGTCTCTTTCGTCGAGATAATTCATAAGTTCCTCTACGGCGATACGGTTTATACTTTCGCTCTCAAAGGACTTTTCCTGAGCTGTCGTTTCCGTGAATTCCGCATCATCAATGGAAACGACCGGAGACAACGAATTGAGTATTTCTGCCACATCCGAAATCTCCATATTCATTTTTTCCGACAGCTCGGCTATTCCTACCGCTCTGCCTTTTTCATTTTCCAGCTTCTCAAGGATTTCTCTACACCTTCTTGCCTTGTCTTTAAGGTCACGGCTGACTCTGATACTTCCGTCATTTCTGAAGCACTGCCTTATTTCTCCGAGTATAACCGGAACGGCATATGTCGAAAACGCATAACCCAGCTTTTCGTCAAACCTTTTTGACGCCTTTACAAGACCCAGACATCCTGCAGAGTATAATTCCTCATATTCAATCCCTCTGTCTCTGAACTTATTTGCGCACATATGGACAAGCCCGAAATTTTCCGTAATAAGCAGATTACTGTCCATGGAGTTCCCTGCCGTGTATCCTCTTTTCCATAACAACCGTTGTTCCTCTCTGCGGTACAGACCTCACGCGAAGCTTGTCCATAAAGCTCTCCATAACCGCAAAACCGAGACCGGAGCGCTCATCACCCTTGGTTGTATAAAGAGGCATCATAGCCTGCTTTATATCTTCTATTCCGCAGCCGTTATCTCTTATTTTTATCCTTACAACCCCTCCCTCGTATACGGTGCATGTTATGTATATCTTTCCGACCGAATCCTCGTACGCATGGACTATGCAGTTGGTAACAGCCTCCGACACAGCGGTCTTTATGTCCTGAAGTTCCTCAACGGTCGGATCGAGAGGCGCGACAAATGCACTCACCGAAACGCGTGCAAAGCCCTCATTCACAGACTTGCTGTCCATGGTCATTCTCATCTCATTTTCCTTTTTTCTGCCGCTCATACCGCAACACCCTCTCCTTTACATTTTTCTATTGTCGCTATTTTTTCAATACCGGACATCCTGAGTATCCTTTCAATTCTGGGCGATGTATTTCTCACTGTAACGCTACCTCCAAAAAAATTTATAAGCTTATAGCGTCCCATCACGAGTCCGACTCCGGAGCTGTCCATGAAGCTGACTCCACCGAAGTCAAGGACAAGCCTTTTCGGCTTTATCATCTCAACCGACGTATCTATGCATTCACGCATATCCCTGGCACTGTGATGATCAATTTCACCAATCAAAAAAACATTCAGCGTATCACCGTTTTTTTCAAGTTTAACGGGCATATTTATCACTCCTGATTTCTTATTGTTCCCGGAATTCTCTGAAAAATACAGAAAACCCCTTATCCATTCAAGGATAAGGGGCTTACGCCGAAAAATATGTCGATTAAAAAGCCTTAATCATCTTTTTTTTCGCTTTCTTCTTTGTGTTCTTCGCCATGCTTATCTTTAGTTTTTTCATCCTCCATATTCGCATAACGCTTTATCTTGGATGTAGTTGTCTTTATAAACTCGCTTTCACGAAGAGAGAACTTTTTGATGTTCTTGTAGTTCGGAAGCTTTTTGTTAATATCCTTTATAACATCCGAAATTATCTTATGTATCTCATCCGAAGAAGGATCTTCCTCGCTCTTCTTCTTTTTCTTTATAGCGTCGATATCAGGAAAAATCTTCGCTTCAACCACGGTTTCATCGTTATCATCTTCATCAAAGCCCACAACCATTGATTCGGCAATAAGAGGATTGTTGTTGAGATGATACTCAATCTCCTCAGGATAGATATTCTTTCCGTTCTTTGTAACGATGACGTTCTTAATTCTGCCGTTTATGCGGAGAAGCCCGTCCTCTCCGACAAATCCGAGGTCACCTGTATGGAACCATCCGTATTCATCTAAAACCTCACGGGTCTGCTCTTCGTCCTTGTAGTAGCCGAGCATAACATTCGGACCTTTTACGCATATCTCTCCGACACCCTGAGCATCCTCGTTTATGAGCTTCACTTCTATTCCCGGAATTGGTCTGCCGACAGTATCCGTTGTAAAGAGCGCATCATAATTACATGAAACAAGGGGTGCGCATTCCGTAAGACCGTAGCCTATGTATGAAGGAATACCAAAGGTTTTGAAGTCCTTTATTACGTCTGGTCTTACAGCGGCGGCACCGATAATGATAAGTCTTAAGCGTCCGCCGAAATTTTTCGTTATCTCTTCGAAGATTTTATCGTTCATGTTTACGCCGACAGCATTTGTAGATGCGGCAAGTATCTTACCGAAGGTGAGTTTTAACTTACCGCCCTTTTGTTCCGAAACAGCCTGCATGATTTTTCCGTGGAACTTTTCAAGCATAAGAGGAACCGTCATAAGCACAGTCGGTTTTACCTCCTGGAAATTTCTCATGAGGTGAAGAAGGCTGTCATTGAAGGCGATACAGCAACCGTTGTAAAGCGGTGCGACAATGTCAAGTGAACACTCAAAGGTATGGTAAATCGGAAGAATCGAGAGATGTACGTCTCCCGGATGGATATCCGCCACACTTGAGTTTGACATGACGACAAAGCATATGTTGTGTTGAGAGAGCATAACGCCCTTTGCAAGTCCTGACGTACCAGAAGTGAAAATTATAACACTGCAATCATCGGGATTTATCTCGACATTCAAAAATTCATTGTAGTACTTGCTGTTTTCCGCAACAAGTTTTTTTCCTATTTCAAAAATAGCGTCAAAGCCGATATAACCGTCTCTGTCGTCAGCCTCATCCATAAGCACGATTTTCATTTTCTTCGGAAGCTCTTTTTTTCTTTCCTCAAGCTTTTTGAGCCCCTTTTTATCAATGAAAATCATCTCTGTTTCAGAAACCTCAAGAATCGTATTTATGTCGTCAAACATGAGTTCCTTGTCAATAGGAACAATTACATTGCCCGCTATCTGGGAAGCAAAATATGTAAGCACCCATCTGTAGGAATTGACTCCCATAACAGCAATTTTCTTTTTGTTTTTCATTCCGAGGGAAATAAGTGCCGTGCCGAGTGCCCATACCTGCGAATGAAATTCGGTATAATTGATATCATAGTATTCGCCGTTGCTCTTCCTGATTCTGAATGCCGGCTCATTTGCAAATTGCTCCGCCGACTGGTTAAGCATGTCTCTGAAGTCTCTGATTTCTCTGACCTCATAAAGTGGTTTACTGTTCTCCATAAGAGTATTCTCCCGTCTCATTGAATTTGTTTAATTCCATGGATTTTTTTCGTCCGGATCCGTGGGATCCCAGCCCTTATTTTTATTTTCAAGATCTATCTTTAAACCCTCCGGTTTACCGAGAGGTCCCGGATTATCACTGTCGTATACGACAACAATAGTTTGCCACGCGAGGTTGTCGTAAAGCCATTTTACATCCGTTACCGAGAGTCTTATACAACCAAGTGATGCATTTTGTCCGAGCTTGTTAAACTCTTCTGTTTCAAGCTGTGACGGATCCTTTGCAAAATACGGAACGGAATGAAACCATATCTGTCCGTTAACGCGCGTTGTATACTGCCCGTATGTGTTATCAACGAGAGACAGCCAACGTACCTTTTCGGAGGTTTTGAACGCTCCGTCGGGTGTTTCGTTTCCGGATTTTCCGCAGGAACAAAGGAAGGCCTTTACCGGCTTCGTATACTTACCGTTCTCGTCTTTTTCATAAACAGTAACAACATTTTGCTTTCTGTTGACTCCGACGCAGTATCTGTGAGTCCTTGCATACTCTTCGTCGGCATCCTTGAACTCGACATAAGCTCCTCCGACTGCCGCAGGCCCACTTGTATCTGTCGGTGTTTTATTTGACTCTGACGGAGAAGCAGCCGCTCCCGACGGAGAATCAGTTGATGCCGACGGCTTTTTTTCAGGTCCGTTTATAGTCGGATCCGAGCGGTTATTTCTGAACTCGATAATTGTAAACGTAATCAAGGCAGCCGCAAGCAATAAAAGCACAAGGGTAATTATTATTTTTTTCGCACGGTTTTTTCCAGGTCGTCCTTTTCCGGAAGTTCTTTTAAGCGGACGGCCCCTGTATGGCGGAAGTCTGAAAGAATTGTTATTCATTTTACTTTTTCCTTTCTTCCTCATAAACCTTTTTCATCATTTTTGCCGCTTTGTATATGTCTCCGCATCCGAGTGTGATGATAAGGTCACCCGACTTTGCGTGCTCAGTCACATAGTCTACAACCTCTTCAAATGTGTTAAACCACACGCTTCCCGGAATTTTCTCGGCAAGCTGGCTCGTGTAAACACCGTCTGTATTTACCTCTCTTGAGCCCATGATTTCTGTCATTACCGCATGATTCGGAATTCGGAGAGCTTCGGCAAAAGCATCCATGTGCATCTTTGTTCTCGAATAGGTAAACGGCTGAAAAACAGCCCAGACCTCATTGTAGCCCATCTTCATAACAGCCTCGAGAGTTGCCTTGAGTTCAGTCGGATGATGAGCATAGTCATCGGCAACGGTTATTCCGTCAAATTCGCCGAGAACCTCAAAACGTCTTCCCGCACCTTTAAAGGTGGGTAGGATTTCTTCAATCTGTTCAATCTTTATGCCGTTTTCAATCGCAACGGCTATGGCGCTTAGTGAATTGAGTACGTTATGCTTTCCGGGTATTCCCAAAACAGCATGACCGATTTTTTCATTTCTGAATATGATGTCATACTCAGGGAATGCACCTCTGTTGTATGTGATGTTATCCGCACTGTAGTCGTTTTTACCGTCAAAGCCGAAGGTAAGGAATTTCTTTCCCTCTTTTTCCGTCATGTTTTCAATGCACTTTACGGTATTTGCGTCGTCTCCGTTATAGACAATAAGCTTTGTTGTCTTATCCGCAAATTTTGTAAATGATCTTATGGAGTTTTCGATAGTTCCGAAGTACTCCATGTGATCGTTGTCGATGTTAAGGATAATTGCCGTATCAGGAGAAAGATCAAGAAAAGTATCCTTAAACTCGCAGGCTTCACAAACCATGGTCTGCGTTTTACCGGATCTGCCGTGACTGTCGATAAGAGGAAGTCTCCCACCTATGACAAGAGTGGGATCCGTGCCGGCCTTAAGAAGTATATGTGAAAGAAGCGAGGTAGTTGTTGTCTTTCCGTGTGTACCGCATACTCCGATACAATTATCAAAAAGCCGTGTTATTGCACCAAAAAGCTCAGCACGTTCAAAAACCGGAATGCCGCTTTCCTTTGCGGCAATGAGCTCCGGATTAGTCGGAAGAAGAGCGGCCGTGTAAACAATCATGTCAGGCTTGAATTTTTCTATGTTATCTGCGGTCTGACTCATAATTATCTCTGCTCCGAGACCGCGAAGCTTATCTATGTTATCTCCAGGGTTGTTGTCCGATCCGGTAAGAGTATATCCGTTCGCAATAAGTATTTCCGCAAGCGGGCACATACCGGAGCCGCCTATACCCATGAAGTGTATTCTCTTTGCTTTTTTAAGCAATTCATCTATGGTCAAATTTATCACTCCAAAAAGAATTGTACACAATTTAAATATTGGATTGTACACAATTTAATATGCCGCGTGGTGTAGTTATAAGATTTTATACGCTTACCTATTGTATTACAAATCAATGAAAAAATAAACACTTATTTTTTATTTTTTCATAATATATTTCAGGGGTGATGAAAAATGCAAAAAAGAACTATCGTTATCGGTGGAGACAAACGGTTTGATTATCTCCGAAAAATGCTGTGTAACAACGACTGTTTTCCCGCGGATTACCTTATTGAAAATCTACATAATTTTGATAAGGTAGTACTTCCGTACCCTTTGTCCTTTGACGGTAATACTCTAAACGCCCCGTCGGTTGACGGAAAGCTTTTTCTTTCTGATATCATTTCCTCTCTCTCCCCGATACAAACTCTTTTTCTCGGAGGGAAGCTGCCGGAGGGACTTCGCGAAAAAGCAAACTGCAAAATCAAATACTATACAAGTAACGAAGATTTTCTTTGTAAAAATGCCGAGCTCACCGCTGAGGGAGTTTTGAAAACAATAATCGAGGAGCTTCCCGTATCTCTCAGAAACACATGTGTCGGAATAATGGGATACGGCCGTGTCGGATCAAAAACAGCCGAGCTTCTCACGGCAGTCGGGTGCAAGGTCTGTGTATTTGAAAGAGACGAGGATAAGAGGTATTCCGTAAGCGGCTATTCCTTCAGTGAGTTTACAACGAGGGCTCCCCTACTTGATTGCGTGGTAAACACGGTACCGGCTTGCGTTCTTGACGACACAAAAATTGAGTCACTCCGAAAAGACTGCGTACTGATAGAAACAGCTTCCGCCCCATACGGAATTGACTTTAGTTCTGCCGACAGGCACGGAATAAAAACAGTAATTGCAGGCTCATTGCCCGGAAAAACCTCTCCAAAAACAGCCGCAGAAATTATATTTGCGGAAATATCAAAGGAGGACTCCCAATGAATAAACCCACCATAGGATTTGCAATGTGCGGTTCATTTTGCACCTTCAAAAAAGTGATACCTCAGATGCAGGTTCTTATCGATGCAGGGTTCAACATACAGCCCATCATGTCATTTACGGCATATGATACGGATACGAGATTCGGCTCTGCCGAAGCCTTTCATAAAGAAATTGAAGGGATATGCAAAAAAAAGATATGGCATACCCTCACCGAGGTTGAACCCATAGGTCCGAAAAAACTTCTTGACCTTCTTATCATAGAGCCGGCGACCGGCAACACGCTCGCGAAGCTCGCGGGCGGAATAGCCGATACGCCGGTAACACTTGCGGCGAAGGCGCATGCGAGAAACGGAAAGCCCACCCTTATTGCGGTTTCGACTAATGACGGGCTTTCCGGAAATGCCGGCAATATCGGGAAGCTGCTCATGACGCGCGGCTATTACTTCCTGCCGCTTCGGCAGGATAACAGCGCGCAGAAGCCGGCTTCCGTGGTTGCCGATTTTTCTCGCACGCTTGAATATGCCGTCGCCGCTCTCAGCGGGATTCAGCTCCAGCCCCTTCTGACGGAATAAACCACTAACACCGGCTGAATCCCGCAGCATTGCAAAAGATGTTTTTAATAACTGTACGATTAATGACTCGCACATCATCAACTTATATGATAAAATGTAATTGTTTTTAAGCCTTGTTAAAACAAACCATGTCAAAATAAACGTATAAAAGGAATTTTAAAATGCTGAATCTTGTTTTAGGTCGCAGCGGATGCGGAAAAACCGAATATCTGCGCTCTGTCCTCAGATCACGTGCCGTGTCCGGGGACAGCAAACTTTTGCTGATTGTGCCGGAGCAGTTTTCTTTTGAAAGCGAGCGTTCCTTTCTTCTGAGCATGCGTACCGAGGATGCACAAAAAATAGAAGTCCTGAGCTTTACAAGACTTTACAACTATGTCGGGAGAACTCTTGGCGGTCTCTCGGGAGTTACGGCGAATAACGGAACAAAAATAATAGTCATGCTAAGAGCGCTAGAGGGTCTCTCCGACTCACTCGAGTGGTATTCGTCGCATATCCGTTCGGTCTCGCTTGCAAAGGAGCTTGTTTCCCTTATAAGCGAGTTCAGAAAAGAGCGAATAACCCCGGAAGCTCTCCGCGAGGTGTCAAAAAAAACACCTCTCAACACACTGAAAACCAAGCTCGGTGAAATCGCTCTCATTTACGAGGCATACGACGCTCTGTTTGCCGGAACGTATGTCGACGAAGACACAGCACACGAGCGTCTGATAAAATTACTCAAGGAAAACAGATTCTTTGAGGGCTACACCATATGCATTGACGCATTTAAAGGCTTCACAGGTCAGGAGTATGAAATTTTAAAACACATCATCTCGCAGGCTGACGAGGTCTATCTTTCACTGACTCTGGATGACATACACCATACGGAAGCCACGATGATTTTCGGCTCAGTCAAGGACACTGCAAGACACATTGAACGAATCGCAAAGGAAACAAATGCGGGAGTAAAAATCGTAAAAAAGGAAGAAGCAGGCCTCAGGGACGGCGCAAGATTTGAGTCAAAGGAGCTTGCATTCCTTGAAGAAAATCTGTTTTCACCATCTCCGAAAAAATACGAAGCTGCTGAAGAAAACGAAGTTTCTCAGGAAAGCGAAGTTTCTCAGGAAAGTGAAGTTTCTCAGGAAAGCGTAACTCTTGTAACTGCGGCAACCATACACGATGAGTGCAAATTCATTGCATCAACCGTGAGAAAACTTATACGCGAAAACGGCTTGAAGCTCTCGGAAGTCGCCGTAGTAGTGCGCAACGAAGAGGAATATTCATCAGAGCTTCGCTCTGCGCTGAAGCATTGTGACATCCCTGTTTTTGAAGATAAAAGACAGCCGGTTTCATCTCAGCCTCTCATGTGCTGCTGCAAATCCGTACTCGAAATTCTTAAAAACGGATTTACTACGGAAAACATCCTGAGATATTTAAAGAGCGGACTCTCCCCTCTCACGGAAAGAGAGACAGCCGAGCTTGAAAACTATGCACTTATGTGGAATCTTCACGCAAGAGATTGGATTTCCGACTTTGAAGCAAGCCCGGCCGGCATGGATGAGCTTACCTCGGATGAGGCAAAAGCATACGATAAAAATCGATTGAAGGAGCTTAACGAGTCAAGAAAAAAAGCGATTGAACCATTGCTCCTGCTGAAAAAAAGAACTTCGGATACGACTTCTCATGAAATAAGCGAGGTATTCTATGATTTCCTCCTTAAAACAGACGTACCGGACAAGCTGAAAGTCTTTGCCTCAGCCCTGAATGAAAACGGATTTACGGCCCTTGCATGTGAGCAGGACAGAGTATGGGATATCCTCATGGATATTCTCAGCAGCTTAAGCAGCATTTACGGCGAAACAAAAACCGACATAACTACTTATGAAAACCTTTTCAGCGCCGTTTTATCGGTAACGGATATCGGCAGCATTCCTCATACACTTGATGAGTTAATCATAGGCTCAGCCGACAGAATACGTCTTTCAAATCCGAAGGTCGTTTTTGTAGCAGGCTGCGCAGAGGGTGTTTTCCCTGCGGTATGGCAGGATTCGGGTATACTCTCATCAAACGACAGAAAGCTTCTGAGTTCTCTGGGACTGCCCTTAGGCTTATCATATGAGCTTAAGGCCTGTGAGGAATACTTTATCGCCTATTCCGCCCTCACAAGTGCGACGGAAAGGGTTTATGTTTCCTACCACAGAACGGATACGGACGGCTCATCCCTCATGCCCTCCGTTATTTTCGAAAACCTCAAAGAGCTTTTTTCGGAGAACATACGCATAACGGACGTTGATGACCTTTCACCCGTATATTTTTCCGAAACTGCCATATCATCGTTTTTTGCATATGCCGAAAACTACGGGCTTCTCAAGGGTAAGGATGAGGAAAGAATCATCGACCTCAATTCCATAAGAGATGTTTTTTCGGGGAGTCTTTTCGAAAACAGATTTAAAGTACTTGACAGGGTATCACAAAAAAGGACATTCAAAATAGAAGACGAAGAAATTTCCACCGAGCTTTTCGGAAAAAATATGTTTTTATCCGCTTCAAGGGTGGATGTCTATCACAAGTGCCCCTTTGAATATTTCTGCAAATACGGTCTTCGTGCAATGCCTGCAAAACGTGCGGAGCTTGATTCGGCACTCGGCGGAACCGTTATACACTTTGTACTGGAGCAGATAATCGGAGAATCTGGAAAAGAGGGTATCCTCGCCTTTTCGGAGGAAGAGCTTAAGGATACCGTAAACAAGTGGCTTGATATTTATCTCAACGATTATATCGGCGGAACTGCGGGGAAAACTGATCGTTTTCTTTATCTTTACAACAGACTCTCCCGTTCACTTTACGACATTGTAAAAAGACTTCGTGACGAATTCACCGTATCGGATTTTATTCCATGTGATTTTGAGCTTCCCATAGATAATAAGGCTGCCGAAAGCAATGAGGGCGTCCCCTCATACACCCTGAATCTGCCGGACGGCGGTACGCTCGAAATTCACGGAAGTGTAGACCGCGTTGATAAATACGAAAAAGACGGCATAACATATATCCGTATTGTCGATTACAAATCCGGAGGGAAGGATTTTGTCCTTTCCGACATCCTTTACGGACTCAATATGCAGATGCTTATCTACCTCTTTGCCATTGAGGCGGGCGGCGCGCAGAGATACGGAGATATCCGACCTGCGGGAATTATGTATTACCCCGCGAAACGCACATCGGTAAATATGTCCTCCCGCAATATGACACCTGAAAAGGTAGAAAAGCTTAAGCTTCAAAACGACCTCGGCTCGGGACTTTTCCTCCTTGACAAAAATACTCTCTGCGCCATGGAAAAGGATATCGGCGGCAGGTATATCCCTATAACCGTAAAGTCAAACAAAAAAGATGGAACGGATGAGCTTAAGGGTAACCTTATAACAGCCGAATACATGGGTAAGCTGCGAAGACGTATTGATGAAATTCTTTGCCGTATGGCCGAAAATCTTCATCAGGGCGTTATTCCGGCTCAGCCGGTGCATGAAAACTCACGTTACAAAAACACCTGCAAATACTGCGATTATTTCTCTGTCTGCGGAACAGAGGGTGAAGACATACGCGAGATAAAAAATTTCACAAATAATGAGGTATTTGACGAACTCGATACAGAAGAAGGTGAAAACAATGAGTGAGCGAATTTGGACGGATGAACAAAAAGCCGCAATTAAAAACAGAGACGGAACACTCATTGTAAGTGCAGCCGCAGGCTCCGGTAAAACGTCAGTTCTCGTTGAGCGTGTCATAAGACGTCTTATTGATGAGGAGAATCCATGTGATGCCGACAGATTGCTGATTGTTACCTTTACACGCGCGGCAACCGCGGAAATGCGCTCCCGGCTAGGAAGCGCACTGCGTACCAAGCTTAAGGAAAACCCGGACTCGGAGCATCTTCAAAAGCAACAGATGCTTTTACCGTCGGCAAATATTTTCACGATAGACGCATTTTGCGGAAATCTTGTACGCGAAAATTTTGATGCGCTGAACATACCTCCCGACTTTACAATGCTTGATGAGGCGGAGGGAAATATCTTAAAGAGGAACGCCGTTTCCTCCGTTATGGATAAGCTTTATGATGAAAAGGACCCGGATTTTCTAAACCTTGTCGAGCTTCTCTTTGCAGGACGGGACGACAGTTCTCTCGAGGATAACATTCTCGCACTCTATGAGTATTCGCGTGCGTATCCCTCCCCGTCCGCCTGGCTTGACAGTGCGCTCAAAGAGTATGATCCGGAAACCCCGATGAAGGATTCTGCAATGGGTAAAATCATACGGGACAGTTCTGCGGAGATACTTGATTATCACCATGATAAACTGTCCTTTATGCTTGAAGAGCTCAAAGGAATTCCCGACTTTGATAAACTCGGAGCCACATCTGTTATTGAAAATGAAATACAGCTTAACAGAGAGCTTTACTCTCTGATTGACGCCTTTAAATTTGACGAGGCTCTTACAAAAAGCTCAACCTATAAGTTTTCCACGTGGAGTGCAAAGGGGTATGAGAAGGATCCTATCGTTATCAAGGCAAAGGCAATACGGGACGCACATAAAAAGGAACTCTCTCAGGATAACAGCCCTCTGAGAAAAAACCTTATTTTCACAGACGAGGAAAACAAAGAGGAGCTTACGGCCTTAAGGCCTATAGCTAAAAAGCTCATAGAGGCGGTAAAGCTTTTTGAAACCGAATTCTCACGTCTTAAAGCCGAAAAAAAAGCCCTGGACTTTTCGGATATTGAGCTTCTTGCGCTTAAGCTTCTCGTTAAGGATCCGTCCTGTGATGAAATCACACGCACAGAGCTTGCGATTGATTTGTCCGAAAACTATGAAGAAATCCTCATAGACGAATATCAGGACACGAATAAGCTTCAGGACATGATATTCACAGCCATTTCAAAGAACGGCAACAACCTTTTTATGGTCGGAGATGTCAAGCAAAGCATCTACGGCTTCAGGCAGGCAATGCCCGAAATATTTATACAGAAAAGAAATACTTCACACAACCGTATAACGCTCGGAGCAAATTTCAGAAGCCGAAAGGGCGTAACCGACTTCATAAACTTCACCTTTTCACAGCTTATGAGTCCGGAGTGCGGCGACGTTGATTACGATGAAAACGAAAGGCTTGTGTACCATGCGTCATATGACGATGCACCGGAGCCCGAAACCGAAATCCATATTATCGAACCTGATGAAAAGACGGATTCTCTGATTGCTCAGGCAAACTTCATCTCAGAGTATATCAACAGCAAGATTGATTCCAAAGAGGCAAAGTACAAGGATTTTGCCATACTCCTAAGAACCGCAGCCGGACGTGCTAATGAATTTGAAAAGGTCTTGAAGGCTCACGGAATACCCGTATATACGGACGTCGGAAACGGCTTTTTTACGACACCGGACGTGCAGACAGTTCTTTCACTCTTAAGGGTTATTGACAATCCCCTTCATGATATTCCTCTTTTATCCGCCATGCTTTCCCCCATATACGGTTTTACGGAAACAGAGGTGTCAAGGCTTCGAGTGGACTTTCCTCACGGTAGCCTCTACAGTGCTGTACTCTGCGGCGAGAAGAACGGAAATGAAAAGTGCAGGTTTTTCCTTGATTCGTTGCGGATTTACAGAACGCTGTGTATTTCTTTGCCTGCCGGTGAGTTCATAAGACATATATACGAGGATACCTGCTTTCCTGAAATCGTCGGCGCAATGCCCGGCGGTGCACAGAGAACGGCAAACCTCCGCTTGTTCCTCAACTATGCCGACAGCTATGATAAGACAAGCTCCTACGGCATTTCGGGCTTCATACGTCTCATTGATAAAATGATTGAAAACGAAATTGATAAAGCCCCTGCCGGAACCATCTCCGAAAATGCCGATGTTGTAAGAATAATGAGCATACATAAGAGCAAGGGGCTTGAGTTTAAATACTGTATCCTTGCGGACGTAAACAAGGGATTTAACAGACAGGAGCTCAGCCGAAATCTCCTGCTTCATCAGACTCTGGGAATAGGAATAAAGGGCAGAGATTTTTCGAGCGGAAATACATACCCGACGCTTGTACACAGAGCCATACGTATGGCATCTGAAAACAAACTTATGTCGGAGGCACTCAGAGTTTTCTATGTTGCTCTGACTCGAGCAAAAGAAAAGCTTGTCATAGTCGGTGTACCCAATTCAAAAATGTCAACTCTCGTTGACAAAGCGATTATTGCCGCTACGGGGAACAGCCTCTCTGTATCTCCTTACGCAGTTAAACATTCAAATACGCTTCTTGACTGGTTGCTTTACGCGATAATCCGTCATCCGAGCGCTAAGGTATTCAGAGATCAAAGCATTTTGCCCTGTGCCGTGCTTCCGTCAGATTTTGAGATGACCTGCGAGCTGCATACTCCGGATGAAGAAGAGGTTGAAGGCAGTGAAGAACAGGATCCTATCTCAACAGTCAACGAAGAACTGGTACACGAAATAGAAAGCCGCATAAAATACGTCTATCCATATCTTCCGCTCACGGAGATATCAACCAAGCGTTCTGCCTCAAAAATCGAAGAAAACGGATTTTCCGACAAGTTCTTCGCGTCAAGCAGACCGGAATTCGCTTCAAAAGCAGGGCTTACCCCTGCAGAACGCGGAACAAGTCTCCACAAGTTTATGCAGTATACAAGGTTTGACGTTGCCGAATCGGATATATCCTACGAGCTTAAGCGCCTTGTTGATGAGGAGTTCCTTTCGGAAAAGGAGGCAAATTCCGTAAACAAGGATAAGATAAGCAGCTTCTTTAAATCCGACATTTACAAGCGAATAAAAAACAGTTCTTCCTTGATGAGGGAAAAAAAGTTTGCAATTTTGGTACCTGCCGGTGACTATGACAGTACGCTTCGCGACGACCTTAAAAACGAGCCTATTCTCATACAGGGAATTGCCGACTGTATATTTGAGGAGGACGGCAAGCTCGTCATTCTGGACTACAAGACAGATAAAACAAAGGACGAAAACGAGCTTATCAATCGCCACAGATTACAGCTTGAAACATACTCAAGGGCTCTTGAAAAAGCCCTCGGTATACCTGTAAAGGAAGCATACATATATGCCTTTTCTCTGGACAGGGAAATAAAAGTCTTATAACACAGCTTTATTAAGGGTATAACAAAAGAAGCAACCGACAACTTTACGCTGTCGGTTGCTTCTTTGCTTTATTTTGTTAATTTGATTTTATCCTTTGGTCTGCGTATCCTGGGGCTCGCCCGTCTCACCCTTGTCCGCCTCTTTTTCGGCTTCATTCGGGTCTATCATACGCGGAATTATTTCTCTGCCGAGAGGAAGCTTGATTGTAACCTTGAACAAGTCTCCGTCAACGCCTATTCTGAAAACTCCGCCCTGAAGCTCTGTAAGGCTCTTCGCTATGGAGAGTCCGAGACCGGAGCCCTCAATCTCACTGTTTCTGGACTCATCACCGCGGACAAATCTGTCACAAAGGCGGTCGATATCAAAGTGCATCTCATCCTTTGAAACATTTTTCATTTCAATAACGGCAAATCTCTCATCCCTTGTAAGGTCGAGATAAACTCGTGTTCCGGGCATCGCATATTTTTTGACATTTGAAAAAAGGTTGTCAATGATTCGATAGGTCTTCTGTCCGTCCGCAACAACATATGTCGGCTCATCCGGCACCACGTAGCGCAGGTCGAGACCTTGCTCCTTGAGAGCATCCTCATACTCACCGAAAACCTGCTCCGTAAGCTCATTCAAGTCTATTTTTGTAAGGTTGAGTTTAAGGTTACCGGAAGACGCCTTCGATGCCTCCACAAGGTCATCAATAAGTACCTTCAGACGGGTTGACTTTTCATCAAGCACATTTATGAATTCAATCGCTTTTTCATCTTTTATATTGCAGTGCTTTAAAAGGTCCGTATAAGTGATGATGCTTGTCAGAGGTGTTTTAAGGTCATGGGATACATTGGTGATAAGTTCTGTTTTCATACGCTCCGAACGAACGGCCTCATCAAGAGCCTTATCAAGACCATCTGTTAAGTTATTTGTCTTTGTCGCAAGCGGTTTAACGGCTTCGGGCATATCCCTTACGTCTATGGTATAGTGGAAATCTCCCGACTCGGCCTTTGCAAGTGCCGAAAGTACCCTGTCAAGACCGCCTGCAAGTTTACGGATATACACAAACGCCACAATCGACAGGAAAGTAACCAGAGCAACCAAAAACCATACCATTATGCTGTTGTAGTCCTGAATCCAGAAAGCCAAAGCAAGTATACATGCCAGGAAAATCGTTAAGATGTAAATATTAAACACCAGAAGGATTCTCTTTTTTATGGAATTGTTCGTAAGCCTATCCACACCGGATGTAAACCATTTTTTAATCTTTCTGTAGTTCTTAATGATAACGATATAAATAAGTGTGTTTTTAAAATATACATTGTTCCTTGCCTGCCTGCTTATCGACGAAAGAAGTTCAATCAGAAAGACCGTAGAAATAGACACGACAGCAGTCACCCAGATGCTTGGATTGAACTCGTAATTTGTGGATTCAAGGTAGATATAAAACGGCATAAACACAAAGCCGAAAACAAGTAAGAGAGAAAGGACAAGATGTATGCTGTTCGGTATTTTATCTATGGGAGCTAAAATTATGTTACCGTCTTCGTCAGCGCGACCCGCTACGTAAACCGCAGCAATGAGTGTAAGTATCCACAATGTAAAGGTAAGACTGAATCCTACTGTGTTACGCCTTAAGTTCGTCGAGTCGTTAGTCCATCTCGTAAACAATGTATTATAATTATCACCGGAAACTATGTCTGTCGGCACTATATTGACATGAATAAAAACATCATACTTGTTCATGTCAAAGTTTCCGAAGCAGTAGTCATAATAGTTTTCCTGGTAGATATACGTAAAAACTCCGTTATCGTCGATATAGCACGGCATCGCCCTATCGTTTGTAAAAAGTGAGCGAAGTCCATTACTGTAATAAAAATCTCCGTTTTTTACATATGCGATATAATTGGAGGATTTCTCGTCATATTTGTTTATCGCATCCTCGATTTCTTTTGCATCCCTGATGTTTGTATACACAAGGTCATTCTCTTTGTTATGGACAAAATAGTTGTAATTTTTCAGTCCGCCGAGGTAGGTCTTAAGGTTTTGATAGTCAGACTTAAAGGTGGCACGCGCCGATGTAAGCTTTCTCAAATACGACTCCTCTATCGAGGAACGTATGCCTTTTTCATCAACAGATACCATATCCAAAGGATAGCCTTTGTAATACTCTCTGCCATTGATATACGTTATCGAGAAATATTCCGAGCCGTTAAACGTGGTCATATTTTCATACTGCTCTGCCCTTATCTGGTCATCAGAGCTGAAATTATTCAGGTATGTGCTTTTGTCCTTGCCGGGATAAGTGTAGCGTTCGTTTTCATAATCGTACTCGTACATACTCTCTATCTCGGCTATTTTGCGGGCATAAATTTCAGTTTGAATCTCATCCTCCATTCTTGAAAGAATAGAGGATTCCTGTGCCTTAAAAGAGGTTCCGTTTTCTACAAGCTCATCGTCGACGTAAGTCTCACACAGCTCATAAACCTTTTTTGTGTCCTCCCTTATCTGTTTTGCAAATTCGGAGTCTCCGTTTCCGAGGACAGAATTCGAAAATCTCGTCGCAAGAACATCATCAATCGAATAATTTTCCTTATAAAAGGATACTATTTTTTCACCCTCATAAACGCAGAAGAACAGGGATACAACCGAAATAATGAGAATAAGGATCTTTACACCCGGGCTATTATGAATTTTTGTCGATTTTGTACCCAATACCCCACACCACCTTTATGTACTTGGGTTCTTTTGGATTGATTTCAATCTTTTCGCGAATTCTTCTTATGTGTACGGTTACCGTCTTCTCCGTGGCAAAAGCCTCCTCATGCCAGACGGCCTCGTAAATCTGATTTGTCGAAAGCACGCATCCCATGTTTTCCATAAGATATTCGAGTATCTTATACTCTGTTGCCGTGACTTTTATAAGTTCTCCGTCAACGGAAACCGTTTTTGCGCTTTTGTCAATGACAAGCCCTCCGCTCTGAAGTATATTCTCATGCTTTTCCATACTTCCGAGATTTGTATATCTTCTTATCTGTGACTTAACTCTTGCCACAAGCTCAAGCGGATTGAACGGCTTTGTAACATAGTCGTCTGCGCCGAATGAGAGTCCTGCAATTTTATCCGTGTCCTCAGATTTTGCCGAGAGAAGGATTATGGGAATATTCTTTTTGTCACGAAGCTTCATCGTTGCTGTCATACCGTCCATTTTCGGCATCATTATATCGAGAACGATGCAATGAAGCTCCTCCCGCTCCGCAATTTCCAAAGCCTCAATACCGTTTGTGGCACGGAATACATTGTAGCCTTCATTTCTTAGATAAATCTCTATGGAGTCAAGTATTGCCTTATCATCATCGCAAACCAGTACATTGTACATATTCATTTCCTCCCTGATACTTTGAGTATTATTAAAGCCTATGCAGATTACGAAATTGGGTATGGGTTTCTTAAAAGTTTATTACGGTAATTACAAACTCAATGCTCAATTATCCTGCCCGTCACCGTATCCGTAACTCCGTCAGAAAAGAGCGAATCTACGTCTACAAAATATTTGTCCATGTTGTCAGGCTCAAAATAAACATCTATGGTATGACCGAGAATCTCCTCGCCTAAGGGGTCCCATACATTGCCGCTTTTGAAACGATGCCGCTCACCTGTTTCCGAAAGATACTCGGTTTCGATGATAAACGGATGTCTCCCGTTTACCGAATAGTTTTCGTTGTAATCAAAGCCGATAACCTTCGCCTCGATTTTTGTTCCGCTCTCTTTTAACCTGTGATTTTTCCCATTCCTCTTTGCGGATATTATAGAGGGAACAAGACCGACGGCTGCAAACACTGCCCCGAAAAGAGCCATCATAGCCGTGCCGAAGGTTGTTCCGAACTCGGTTGAAAACTCAAACGGAGAATCCGGATTATAATAAACGGTGATATGGTCACCCTCCTTCCAGGAGGACTTGCTCTCATTCGTCACGGATTCGTAGACACTTCCGTTTGCTCTGTACCTTATAACAGCGTAATAAGTTGTTTCACCGTCACTGTTTTTTCCCTCTTCAAAGCCTATTATTGTGGCGTCTGTTTTTACATATGCAGTCTTTATTTTAATCGAGTTTATCCCCATGATTATTGCGGCGATGATACAAAGAATTCCAACCGTCGAAAAAACAATCATGATGACCTTCTCGGACATTGTTTTTGTTTTCATAATAAATCCTCACTTTGATATGGTATATCTTATTTTAAAATATCAGTCCTTATACCCTACAACTGAAATCCAGCTGTCCTTTTCATCCGCGGAAATCCGTGAAAATCCGGCACTTAAAAGAGCCTCTTTAAGGTCATCAGCCGCGTAAATCCGCATGCCCGGAATACGCTTCGTAACTTCGTTTTCGGGATCGTTATCCTCACATACTATAAGAAAACAGCCGCGCGGCTTCAGCACGCGGTATACCTCGGCGAAATCATGCGTAAGGTCAGACCAGTAATAAACGGTTTCAAAGGCTGTTGCGAGCGTATACGACTCATTTTCAAAAGGAAGGTTGCTTGCAGAGGCTTTGTATATGTTGCAACGCTTGCCAAGGTACCGCCGGAGTCGGCTGCGGCTCATGCTTATACTGGTATCCGAGATATCTATTCCGTCCGCACGACCGCGTTTGCACCTCTTAAGAAGGGTTTCGACATTTACACCGCCGCCGCAGCCGATATCCAGCGCATGCTCATCACTTTTAAAGTCAATATGCGAAAAGCCCCATTTCCACAGCTCAACATGACCCTTATTCATATGACGTATGAACCTGCGCCCGAGAAAGCCGCGCGGTTTACTTGCGTTGCGGATATACATATCCTTTATACCATTAGGTTGTTTCTTCACAGTTTTATCACCGATTTCGTACTTTTTTCAATATTTATCAATGATAAAAATATACCCCTTTGAAGTCGGATTTGTCAAATATGTAAAAGGGAAAAGAGGCGGCAAATACCGTCTCTTTTCCCTTCGAGTTTTCCGCATATAACTACTGCCGACAGATTGTTAACACCTGTCATCGGGGATTATATTCAATTAAGGAAATCCTTAAGCTTCTTTGAACGGCTCGGATGACGAAGCTTGCGAAGTGCTTTTGCTTCAATCTGACGAATTCGCTCACGTGTTACATTGAACTCTTTTCCCACCTCTTCAAGTGTGCGCGGATGTCCGTCCTCAAGACCAAAGCGAAGTGAAAGAACCTTCTCCTCTCTCGGTGTGAGTGTCTTCAAAACATCTGCAAGCTGTTCTTTAAGAAGAAGCATGGAAGCGGCATCAGCAGGTGCGAGCGCGTCATCATCCGGAATAAAGTCTCCGAGATGAGAATCCTCCTCCTCACCTATAGGTGTTTCAAGAGAAACAGGCTCCTGAGCTACACGAAGAATTTCACGAACCTTTTCTACAGGCATGTCCAGCTCATTCGCAATCTCCTCTGCCGTAGGATCTCTGCCGTTTTTGTGAAGAAGCAAGCTGCTGGTCTTTTTTACCTTGTTTATGGTTTCAACCATATGAACGGGAATACGTATGGTTCTGGCCTGATCAGCTATTGCACGGGTTATTGCCTGACGTATCCACCATGTTGCATAGGTTGAGAACTTAAAGCCCTTTGTAAAGTCAAACTTGTCAACCGCTTTTATAAGACCGAGGTTTCCCTCCTGGATGAGGTCAAGGAACTGCATACCTCTTCCGACATAACGCTTTGCAATACTTACAACAAGGCGAAGGTTTGACTCTGCAAGCTTTTGCTTTGCAGCCTCATCCCCCTCGGAAATACGGATTGCAAGCTCAATCTCTTCCTCGGGAGTAAGGAGCGGTACACGTCCTATCTCCTTGAGATAAACCTTTACGGGGTCGTCCATTGCGGCGTTCTTTGAATTGTCAACTGCTCCCATCTCAACAGCCTTGGGCATCTCAAGGTCAAAGTTAAGAGTTTCAAGAGCAGCGTCGCCAAGATCATCTATGATTTCAATATTGTTCTGTTCAAGGGTTTCATAGAGCTTGTCAAGGTCTTCAATATCCATATCCACTTCAACAATAGCGGCATCTATGTCGTTAGTGCTGAGTCGACCCTGTGCCTTACCCTTTTCGATAAGGGCCTGAATGGATGTTGCTCCGCTCTTTTTTTCGTCCATAATATCTTACTCTCCCTCAATTCGACTCAAAGCGTCAATATGTAACGGATATTTTACTCTTTGCTGCCATTTAAGTCAAATAATTTTAAAAATTCGTCATTGCTTAATTCCGCAGGATTCATTTTTCTTCTGTCCGCCTGCTCTTTTTCGGATTTTATCACCTTTATACAGTCGGAAATCTCCTCATAAGTATTGGATAAATACTTTGAACTATTCTGGAGCTTAACAAGCTTACCCATCTCATCGGGATTGAACTCCGAAGACAGAAAAATGAAATCCACGGATTTTCCGGAGTTTATTCTTCCGGATACAACCGTATAGACACGGCGAAGAAACTCGTCCGTAAAATCCTCCGGTTTAAGATTTTCGCTTATTTTTTTCAAAAAATCCGGATTTTTCAGCAGTGATGTAACAACCGTTTCCTCGGCCCTTACGGCCTTGATACCGGATGCCGTGCTGCCTTTATCCGCTCCTTTTGTGTAAGGATCAAGCCCCTTGCGAAGATTCTGAAAATCCATCTTTTTTGTTTGCCTGTTCAGGCGTCTTTCCTCATCCTTCACCTGAAGAGCTATTGCGTCCTTGGAAACACCCATCTCCTCCGACAATCTTGCGGTATAAACATCTCTCTCAATGGCATTCTGCAGTTTTGCCAGGATTGGCACGGCCCGTCTGAGATATTTGATTCGTCCGTCGTCGGAAGAGAGATCCAGTCCCTTTTTACACTCAAGCAATTTATACTCAACTTCATTGGAAGCGCCGTTCAGGATTGAACGAAAACGCTCCGCACCGAATTTTTTGATGATTTCATCCGGGTCCTTTCCGCCCTGAAGCGTAAGAGGGCTTATGAGAAGTCCCGTTTTTTCGAATTTTGAAATGGCCTTTTCCATAGCCTCGCGTCCGGCACCGTCACTGTCATAGGAAAGATACACCTTATCACAGTACCTGGAAATAAGTCTCACCTGTTCGTCCGTAAGAGCAGTCCCCAGACCGGCAATGGCATTTGTAAATCCTGCCTGGTGAAGTGTGATTACGTCCATATACCCCTCGCAGAGTATAAGGCTGTCCTCTCCCGAATTCTTCGCAAAGTTGAGTGCAAAGACCGCGAGACTCTTTTTATAGACCAACGTATCCGAGGTATTTACATACTTCGGCTTCGAATCGTCAAGAACCCTTCCTCCGAAGGCTATGATGTTCCCCCTGAGGTCTATGATAGGCGTCATAACTCTGTTGCGGAAGTTATCATAATAGTTGCCTTTTTCACTCTTCTTCGCAAGGTTTGCCTCATAGAGCTCAAGCTCCGAAAAGCCTTTTGACTTCATATAACGGATAAGAGTCGACCAGTCATCCGGAGCGTATCCGAGTCCGAAATGCCTTATTGTGTTCATGGTAAGGCCGCGATTTAGCCAGTAATCAAGACCGACCTTTCCCTGCGGACTCATCATATAATTGTGAAAAAACCGTGCTGCCTCTTTGTTTATGATAAGCATACGGTGTCTTTTCTTTGAAAGAGTATCATCGTAATTGTCATCCGGCATATGGAGCCCTGCGCGCTCTGCCAAAAACTTTACAGCCTCAACATAGTCAAGGTTTTCAATTTCCCGGATAAAGGTTACGGCATCACCGCCCTTACCGCAGCCGAAGCAATAGTATGACTGGGTATCGGGATAGACGGTAAAGGAAGGAGTTTTCTCGCTGTGAAACGGACAGAGTCCTCTTGAGATACGTCCGCTTTTTTTAAGCCCAACATATGAACCTATCAGGTCTTCAATATCATTTCTGTCACGAATTTCTTCGAGAAATTCCTCACGGATATTCACAGACGTCATCTCCTTTCACAATTAACTGAAAAACTTCAAGGGTAATTTAAAACTCACGGTTTGCTTAAAACTTACTGCTTGCTTAAAACTTACTGCTTGCTTAAAACTCGCGGCTTAAAGGAATTTTTATTCAGCCCAGAACTTAGGTACAAACAGATTGTTGAAGGTTTGCAATGCGTAGTGGTCGCTCATTCCGGAGATATAATCACACGCTCCCCGCTCGGGTGATTCTTTTTCGGCAACACGTATGTACTCAGGAGGCATCTTATCCGGATTTTTTACAAAATAATTGTAAAGCTCCTGAACAATTGCTATCGCCTTCCCCTCCTCACCTTTACAGATAGGATTCGTATAAACGTTGGCAAACATGAATTTATGAAGTTCGTCATATGCGTCATAGATATGGGGTGTCATCTTTATGTCACGGTCAGATGCCTCAAGTATCGCTCTGACCATCGTGTCTATACGCTGGCTTTTATTTTTACCGAGCACCTTTCGAATATGTTCGGGAATACCCTGTTCCGTGAGAATACCCGCGCGCTCTGCGTCGTCGATGTCGTGATTTATGTAAGCAATATGGTCTGCGTACTTTACAAGTCTTCCCTCCAGCGTATCCGCCTCTTTACCGACTGTGTGGCAAAGGATACCGTCACGCACCTCATAGGTGAGGTTTAGTCCCATGCCGTCCTTTTCAAGCTCATCAACGACCCTTAGACTCTGTTCAAAATGCTTAAACCCTCCCGGGAAAGCGGAATTGAGCGCCCTTTCTCCGGCATGACCGAAGGGAGTATGACCAAGGTCGTGCCCGAGAGCAATCGCCTCGGTGAGGTCCTCGTTAAGCCTGAGTCCCCTGGCAATGGTTCGTGCAATCTGCGCAACCTCCAGAGTATGTGTAAGCCTTGTTCTGTAGTGATCTCCGGACGGCGCCAGGAAAACCTGTGTTTTATGCTTTAACCGTCTGAATGCACTGCAATGAATTATTCTGTCACGGTCACGCTGATAACACGTGCGTATATCACACTCATCTTCCGGCACCTTTCTCCCCTTTGTCTGGCTCGCATGCGCCGCAACAGATGAGAGAGTGATATCTTCAATTTTCAAAGTTTCTTCTCTGATAGTTGACATATTTACCTCCCGGAAGTGACAAAAAATATCTCTGAAATGAATCTGGAATGAAATTTTAAAAGGCTTATTTTTCTTTTCTGAGTATGGCTCCTGCGGGGATTTCTCTGTTGCACCTTATCTTTATAACAGCCATGGGATTCGGTGCAACAGTAATGCGCTCGCCGTTTTCGTTGTACATCTCCGCTACGGTGATTTTAAACGGCTCCGTCTTCGGCATAAGGACCTCAAGCTCATCACCCTCGAAAAATCTGTTTCGCTGAGTCACGGTAAGGAATTCCCCGTCCGACTTAAGAACATTTGCAATTATGTCCCACTCACGTATGTACACCCCGTCATAATAAACATGAGCATCCTCATGAGGCGGTCCGAAGAAAAAGCCTGTACAGTAGTCCCTGTAGCTTATTTTCTTCATCTCGTCAACAACCCACTGTGAGGGCTTAAAATCTTTTGACGGGTTTTGCATGAACTCGTCTATTGCCACTCGGTAAGCGTTTGTAACGGCAGCTGCATAATACGCGGATTTTGCCCTGCCCTCAATTTTGAAACTGTCAACCCCTGCGGCAACAAGCTCCGGGATATGCTCTATCATACACATATCCTGCGAATTGAGTATATACGTACCGTCCTTGTCATCTGTTATTTCAAAATACTGACCGGGACGCTTTTCCTCAACCAGATGATACTTCCATCGGCACGGCTGCGCACAGTCACCCCTGTTGGCATCCCTGCCCGTAAGGTAGTTTGAGAGCATACATCTGCCTGAAAATGACATACACATCGCCCCGTGGACAAAGCACTCTATCTCAAGGCTTCTCGGCGTTTTTGCACGTATTTCGGCGATTTCGTCAAGAGAGACCTCCCTTGCCATTATCACACGTTTGGCTCCCATTTCATGCAGAGTGCAAGCCGTTTCATAATTAACTATGCCGGTCTGCGTCGACATATGAATATCAATCTGCGGCGCATACTTTTTTGCACATTTCATAACCCCAACGTCGGCAATTATGAATGCGTCAACACCTGCGTCAGCGGCAGTTTCAAAGAATTCGGGAAGCATGGGAATTTCATTGTTTCTCGGCAATGTATTGCATATATAATGCACCTTTGTTCCCTGCTCGTGGCACATCTTCACTACCTGCTTAAGACTGTCGCTGTCAAAGCTCTCCGTGGCGGCTCTCATGTTAAACATCTTGCCGCCTAGATAAACGGCATCCGCTCCGTAAAGCAATGCGGCACGCAGCCGTTCAGCGTCACCCGCAGGAGAGAGAAGCTCCGGCGCCTTAATCTGTCCTTTAGTCATCTCTGTCTCCTGTTCCGCTGAGTGCTTTGTAGTAGTTTGCGTTGTGTTCAGCCTCCGTCTTTGCCGTATATATGTTTCCGGCACTGTCGTGACAGAAGTAATACGCGTCGGTATCCGCAGGCCAAAGAACAGCCTTTATGGCATCGTCACCCGGCGAACAAATAGGTCCTGCCGGCAGACCGATACAAGAATACGTGCTGTACTTCTGCCAATAGCTGTCAAATTCTCCGCTCGTCACGTTTGGCTTGATGTATTTGTTTACGTATACATTGGTCGCGTCAGACTGAAGTGACGGGAAGTTTGATGATGAAAGTCTGTTAAGGAAAACCTTTGCAACAACAGGCATCTGCTCCGCGTCCGCAGCCTCTTTCTGTACGATAGAAGCTAGTGTCACAACCTCATCCACAGTCATTCCCATCTCGTTGGCACGTGCTTTATACTCTTCGGGAAAATGCTTGTCAAAGTTGTCAAGCAGGGTGTTTATAACAGAACTTGCGTTCTGACCTACATAGAATTCGTACGTGTCGGGGAAAAGATACCCTTCCAGGTATTCGTATCTCGACGATTTATTTTCTATTCCCTTGAGGAAGGTATATGAGAACTCAGCGCTTTTTACATTGTTGTAAAACTCATCGCTCATACATACCTTAGACTTTTCGAGTTTCTCGGCAATCTGCTGAATATTGAAGCCCTCGGGTATCGTAACCGTTACCGTTTCCGCCTTATGAATCTCCTGACATGACAACAGCATCTTTTCAAGACCCATTGACGGCTTCAGATAGTAAACACCGCTTAAGTACTCCGGCTTACCGGATGTTTCATGCAGACCCTTCGTCACACTCATGAAGAATTTACAAAACGTTCTGTGCTTTATAAGACCGGCCTTGTCAAGCTGTTTTATTATCTGATTCGTGGTGGCATTTTCGGAAATCGTTATTGTTTTCACGTCATCACTTCTGTTGAAGGCGAAGATATCATTGAGAAGTGACATGATGTGTACCGAAAGAAGCACGGATATGACAACAAGAACAGCCACATATATGACAGCGGCTCTCTTACCGCCTTTTTTCAGAAAATCATTTATCCTTTTTGAAAGGGAGCCGCTTTTTACTGCCGCTCCGCCGGTCGGTGGCGTCGCCGTCTGAACAGGAGCCGGCTTTTTTGACGCAAAATACACCTCACCCGAATAGTAAGAAGCGTCCTTATCGTTCATCCTGCTGTAATCGGTCTTGTCCTCGTACATCTTTATTCCGTTATTTGTCTTTGTAACAATCTTAGGCTCCTGTGACCTTAAGTTCATGGAGAGTGTCTTTGAAAGACGCTGTGTAAGCGACGGCTTTTTTTCATTGCCCGCGTGTTCCATGCGCCTGTCATTCTGCGGAGTTTCAGATTGTCGACGAACAGTATTCCTTTGCTGCGGCGCACGTTTCTGCTGCGCCGGTCTTTGCTGCTGTACCGGCCTTTGCTGCTGTACCGGCCTTTGCCCGTCGTGGCCCTGCGTACCTGCGGATTGATTGTACGATGACGCCGGTCTGCCTGACGAATTTGCAGGAGAGTGTGCATTTACGCTGCGCATAAGTGCCTCAAGCTCTTTATCAACATCAAAAGAATTTGGATTGCTTTTGTGGTCGGACATTTAATTGACTCCTCCGAAAAATTAAAATCTAAGCTGCATGGCTTCGGTTACGCTGCGCGCCGCCTCTCCGCCGACAAAGTGGGATGCAATAGCTTCTCCGAACTTAACGGCACTTCCCGGTCCGTCAGCGGTTATGATGTTTCCGTCTACCGTAACCGAACCGCCTGTGAAAACTCCGCAATGAAGTTCTCGCTCAAAGCCGGGGAAACACGTGGCTTTCTTTCCGTTAAGAAGACCGAGGTGACCGAGTATGGACGGTGCGGCACATATCGCACATATAAGCTTATCATGGTCACTGCAATACTTAAGAACCTGTCTGACATCCTCAGACGCCTCAAGATTTTTTGTACCGGGCATACCTCCCGGAAGTATAACGGCTTCCATGTCGTCGAAACTTATTTCGTCGGCAAGAAGGTCCGTTTTCACTGTTATGCCGTGCGCACCTGTGATAAGGTAATCGGGATTGTTTTCGATGCATACGGACTTAACCTCAAGCCCGCATCTTCTGAGAACATCCACGGGTGCAACCGCTTCTATCTCTTCAAATCCGTTTGCCAAAAATAAATAGATCATGATAATTCTCCTTTAACCAAGCGTTATGCCAATGTAGGCATGTTTTACCGATGAAAGAGCCACTCTCGCATCTTCTCCGAGAGCAAGACACATGCCCTCGGGAACAATTTTTTCTTCTTTTGCGTGAAGCGGGTCGTCCACCGGGAGATTTATGGTAAATTTCCGAGCCTCATCCTCCATAAGGAGCATTGTGAACAATTCACCGGGGTCAGATAGTGTACACATCTCTTTTACGTATACAGTGTCCTTTCCCATGTTATAGAGCGCGTATCCGTCACTCACAAAGGCAACCGAGCCGCTTTCACAATCGTGAACGTACATGGCATATTTCATGTCGTGAGCACCCCAATTGAGGAAGTCATACATACCGAGCGCGGTCTGTCTCGTTTCAAAAATATTGAGAGAAAAAGCGTCGGTAAGATCCGGCTCTGCGGCAAGCCCCGAAAGCTCGTCCCTTGAAAAAGAGAGTACTCTTTTATAAAACTTCGTTTCAAAGCCGAACCTTTGATAGTATTCGAAAAGACTTTTCTCGGCGGGAACCAGGATGATAAAATCAATACCTCGCTTTACGGCAAGCTTTTCGGCTTCGTTTATTATAGCGGCCATATGTCCCCGTCCGCGGTAATTCGGATGAGTGGCTGCCGCATAGAAATAGTAGGCACTGAAGGGCCTTCCCTTTACCACAAACTGTGTTTCAAGCAAATACGCGCATGCAACGGCAACTCCCAGTTCTCTCGAAACCAAGGCATAACCGTCCTTATACATGTACTTGAAAAAATTTCCGATGTATTCGTCAGAATCCGAAAATGCCATACGCCATATGGCATAAAGGTCCTCAAGGTCACCGGAATTTGCAAAATCTACGGTGTGGTTCATATACTCAGTTCTCCTTTGCAAAAGCAGCCGTATATTTTGTAAGCAACAGCTCCGGCTTGTAGGACTCCTTTGCCTTTCGAAGCCCGGGTATACCGAGGTCTTCTTCTCTGTTGACAAGCTCATAGCCGGCGATGGTATTTCTGGCAAATTCCCTGTTTATCATGGGATATGCGCCGCGAATATCCGACACGGCCTTTTCAACGTGGGTACAGAAAAGTCTGTCCGAAATCCGCTCACCAAACGTATATGCGACGATTTCGCCCTGGATACGCAGTATTCCTCCGCGAAGCCCCAGATTGTCAAAATAATGAAGTGCTCTTTGAATGGCGATGTATTCGTCGTCCGCTCCGAGTTCAATCTTGTCTTTGTTGGTTTTCATCCAGTAGGTTGAAAATTCGAAACACTCCCTTGCGGTATCTGCGGTCATTTCTTCATAAGTCCAGTCGAAGTTCTTTTCAAAAAATGATATGTGATTTCTTTTCCCGTGATATTTTTTTCCCTTGAGCTCTGCAAGGTCTTCAACTCTGTAGATGTAGTCGGAGGAAGCTCTGTCCTCCGAAAATGTAAAAAGCCCGGGGAAATCTTTTTCAATCTTTTTGACCTGTACGTCGCAAAGGCAATGGAGCTTCAACGACTTTCCCTCTTTTTTGTACAGGTCCGTAAGTTCTGAAAAAACCTTGTCCGGATTTTCTCCTCCGACAGGGTAGGTGTAACTGTTTCCCGCTTTGCAGATAAGAGTGCCGTCTTTTTTTGCAACGGTACAGTCGTACGCGTCACACCACATAAAGAGATTTCCAAAGCAGGCCTCCGAGCCCATACGCCCGGAATTATTCAACGCTTTGTCAATCCATTCCTTGTCTGTAAGCTCCGGTTTTTTAAAATCAAGCATCTTTATCCTCGAAAACAACTGTTTCAAAAACAACCCTGCGGATATCCTCCGCAATTTCGTCAATAGCTCTCGGCTCGTCGTTGCAATAACACTTCACCACGTGCCAGCCCAGCTTTTTCGCAGCATAAAGTCCCGCCCTGCGGCAAGCCTTTAAGTACTCTACGTCCGCCTCATGCACGTCCTTTTTTGTTTCATCGCCTCTGTAACGCCCGGTCATAAGCTTCTGTGAAACCTCGATGGGCATATCAAGAAAAACAACAAGCGACGGTCTCGGAATACCTATCTTCACATACTCAAAATCGGAAAGCCATTCAAGATAATGATCCCATTCACTCTCGGGAAGCTTCGTCATCTGGTGAGCGGCGTTAGACGTTGTGTAGCGGTCCGCAAGAATAAGCGTTCCGTTTTCATAATCATTTTTCCACTTCACCGTGTAGTTTGCAAAACGGTCGACGGCGTAGAAGCTGGATGCGGCATAAGCGTTAACATCCTCGGGCTTTGTGCCGAAATCACCTGCAAGGTACATCCTCACAAGCGAGCTTGAGGGATTTTCATAATCCGGAAGCTTTATCTGCTTCAGAGGAACACCTGAGCCCTGCAGCTCGTCTTTCAGTATTTTTGTCTGAGTGGATTTACCGGAGCCGTCAAGGCCCTCGATAACAATTAGTCTTTTCATGTTTATTGCCCTTGTGTTTTTTCAATTTTTGTACAGGTATTCCGCTTTGTTATTAAAAATAATAATAAAATTTTGGATATAATACCTTTGATGTGTAAAATCTCATAAGTATTTGTTATTATATCAAAATACCTACCCTGTTACAAGTGATAAGAGACAAAAAAACTGTCGGGTCACACAAAAAGTCTGACCCGACAGAATTTACGCGATTGCCGGTTTAAGTCCCATACTGACGACGATTGCTTCATCTATTCTCAGCATGTCTTTTTCTGACAATGTACCTATGTGCTCACGAAGCCTTTTTTTATCAAGCGTGCGAACCTGTTCTAAAAGTACAACCGAATCCTTTGACAGTCCGCAGCATTCGGCGTTCAGCTCAATATGAGTCGGAAGTGAGGCTTTGAGTCTCTGACTTGTTATTGCGGCGGCAATAACCGTCGGACTGAATTTATTTCCGACATCGTTCTGAACAATAAGTACAGGTCTGATTCCACCCTGTTCGGAACCGATAACTGGACTCAAGTCGGCATAATAAATATCTCCGCGTTTTACAGTCATTTTTATCACTCTCCTGCCCTATTAGTCTTGCCTGAATTTACGCAAAATAATCAACAGACAGAAAACAAATTTAAGGTGCATTCGGAGATTGCCGACCCCAAAACATATTATGTCAAAAAGCACGTATTTGACACAAAAACGAGCGTGTAAAGTCAGTAAACTTTACACGCTCAAATAAGTCCTGCTTTCAGTCCTCCCCGGCAGCTTTGAAAACCTTTGAAAAGCTTGCAATTACGTCATTTGCAGTCATTGCGGACATCGACTTTTTCTTCCTTGCAAAATCCGCGGCACATCCGTGAATAAACGCGCCGACAGACGCTGCCGCAAAGGGCGTAAGACCTGTTGCGGAGAGGCCGCCGACAAGGCCGGACAGAACATCACCGCTGCCTCCCTTTGCAAGACCCGGATTTCCGCTTGTGTTCACGTAGCAAAGACCTTCTTTGCTACAGACAAGCGTTGCGGCGCCCTTGAGCAAAACAGTCACGTCGTATTCATCTGCAAACTGCGTCGCTGTTTCACGCCTGTCAAGTCGGATTTCACCGACTGTTTTGCCGCAAAGCCTCGACATCTCGCCGGGATGAGGAGTGATTATTATATTTGCCCTTGAGTCTTTCAGCACGGAAGGGTTTTCAGAGATGGCGTTAAGGCCGTCCGCGTCAAGAACTATGGTTTTACCAAACTCTTTAAGAACAGTATTTACAACCTCTTTTACGCCCTCACCCTTTCCGAGACCCGGACCTAAAACGACAGTGTCAAAGCGTGATAACTGTTCGGATATTTTTACAGCGGCGCTCGCGGACAGACAGCCGTTTTCATCTGCGGGAAGCGGCATAAGCATAGCCTCTGTAGTATGTGATGTAAGGGACGGATATGCAGGCTCCGGAAAAGCTGCCGTAACAAGACCCGCTCCCGAATGTACCGCGGCATTTGTCACAAGACATGCAGCTCCCGGCATACTCCTGCTTCCGGCGATAACAAGCACATGTCCGAAGTCATTCTTATGTGACTCAGTCTCACGAACCGGCAGAAAATCACTGATTTCATCCAAAGATAAGGTCACCATAGACGGGGAAACCGTGAGAAGTGCCTCCTCTGAAATGCCTATCTTAAGAACCTGTACCTCTCCGCAGAATTCTCTTGACGGAAGCAGCACGTGAGCCGGCTTCAGAGTTGTTATGGCAAGGGTGAGATCCGCGCGGACACACTCGTTTTCATATGTACCCTTGTCGGAATCGACGCCGCTCGGAACATCTACCGCTATGACGTGCGCTCCTGATGTGTTTACAAGTGAAAAAAGTGTTTCCGTCACATAATCAGGTGCTCCGCGGAACCCGATTCCGAAGATACAGTCTACGATTATGTTTGCTCCCGAAACGGCATTTTCGGACGCGGTTTGATCCCTGTCATAGCGCAGCATCCTTACTCCGGCGTCAACGGCTTTTTCGTACATCTCGACCGCGTCCTGTGCGGCGGGGGCGCCGGCTCCCATGACAACCGATACATTGTACCCGTTCTCCACCAGCTTGCGGGCTATAACAAAACCGTCTCCGCCGTTTTTGCCCTTGCCGCAAACTACGCAAATCTTCACAAAAGACTGCGGCGAAACAACGTCCGCGTATTTCTCCGAAACAAACCTCATAACCTGTTTCGCGCACGCCGCACCCGCATTTTCCATAAGTCGTATAAACCTTATACCGACTTCATTTTCACGTTCTTCAACACGTCTTATTTCACTTACGGTATAAACCTTCAAAAAACACACCTCCGGGAATGGTAATATAAAAAATATTATTCTTCTTCCTTGTACGCTATTGCAATTGCCGTAGCAGTTGTCCTTGTATGCGTAATGCTGAGTTCAAAGACAAGACCCTCACGCTCGACGATTTTCTTTGCTTTTCCGGAAAGATAATAATAAGGTTTTCCTTTTTCATTGTGCAAAATTTCAACCTCTTTCCACGAAAAACCGGACACACCGGTTCCGAGGGCTTTTCCGAACGCTTCCTTTGCACAAAAAGCTCCTGCAATACTTTCGGACTTCAGTCCTCTTTCTCTGTACTCAATGCACTCATTTTCACCCAGAACCTCAGTGAAAAATCTTTCCTTACCCATGAGGTCCTCAATTCTTCGGATTTCAACGGAATCAATACCTGTAACAATTTTCATAATTCCACCTACAGACTTATTATTCTTTGTATGGTTCTGTCAACTGTCGTATAAATTTTAACATAAATTCGCTGCTTTCAAAAGTTATTTTAAAAAATATCCCCTTACTGAACCGTTTTCTCTGTTGTTACCCGAATTGTTTTTACTTACGGTTATACTAAAAACCGTCGCCTCTTGTAGTCATCTAAGCTTTTCCCTTACGACTTTCCTGAAGCCGTCGTCCCTTGTAATCATTCCTAAAACTTTTTTCTTTATGGCTATTCTAAATTTGTCACCTCTTGTAATCATTTCTGAAGCTTTTGCCTTATGACTTTCCTGAAGTTGTCGTCCCTTGTAATCATTTCTAAAATTTTTTCTTTATGGCTATTTTAAATTTGTCACCTCTTGTAATCATTTCTGAAGCTTTTCCCTTACGTCTTTCCTGAAGCTGTCGTCCCTTGTAATCATTTCTAAAATTTTTTCTTTATGGCTATTTTAAAATTGCCGGCTCTTGTAGTCATCTCTAAAGACCTCCTTATTTATATTTATCTTGAAAAACCGATTATAACGTGTTAGAATGTTCACCGTAATTAAATATCGAAACGCGTTGAAGGAAAGAGTACGCATGAACACGCCTTTTAAAGAGAGTACTTGTCACCGGCTGAAAGCTTGTACAGAAGACACGTGCGGAAGTTCACTCCCGAGTGTTTCACGTAAGCCCACGTCACGGGTCATTGAGTGCCCGGATTCATCTCCGGGAAATTGGGTGGTACCGCGGAGTCATACTTCGTCCCTTACTTTAAGGGGCGGAGTTTTTTTACGCCCGGAAAGGAAAAAGATATGAAACAACAACTTGAGTTAATTCGTAAAAATGCCGAAGAAGCGCTCAAAGTTGCTCCTTCACTCGAAGAGCTTGACAAAATCAGAGTAAAGTTTCTCGGAAAAAAAGGTGAGCTTACCGCCGTTCTCAAGCAAATGGGCGGACTTTCACCGGAAGAGCGTCCTATCATAGGTCAGGTCGCAAACGAGATACGCGAGTATATCTCGGATGAAATTGACGAAAAGGTTGCCGAGCTTAAGAAGCTTCAGCAGCAGAAAAAGCTTGAGACGGAGACAATAGACGTAACCCTCCCGGGAACCCCCTGTGAGCTCGGGCACAAGCACCCGCTCTCCATCGTTCTTGACGAGGTTGAAGACATCTTTATGGGCATGGGCTTTGATATTGCCGAGGGCCCCGAGGTTGAGTGGGACCACTACAATTTTGAGATGCTTAACATACCGAAGGATCATCCTGCAAGAGATACGCAGGACACCTTTTACATCACCGAAAACATGCTCCTTCGCACTCAGACATCTCCGGTACAGATAAGAGTTATGGAAAACACACAGCCGCCCATTCGCATCATTGCTCCGGGCCGTGTATACAGAAGTGATGCGGTTGACGCAACTCACTCACCTCTTTTCCACCAGATAGAGGGTCTCGTTGTAGACGAGGGAATAACAATGGCAGACCTTAAGGGAACCCTTGATATGTGGGCAAAAAAACTCTACGGTCCCAACACAAAGACAAGACTTCGCCCACACCACTTCCCGTTCACAGAGCCCTCCTGCGAGGTTGACATTTCCTGCTTCAAGTGCGGAGGCGTCGGATGCCCCATGTGTAAGGGTGAGGGATGGATTGAGATTCTCGGCGGCGGCATGGTCCACCCGAAGGTTCTCAAAAACGGCGGAATAGATCCTGAAAAGTACTCGGGATTCGCTTTCGGTATAGGACTTGAAAGAATAGTAATGTTCAGATTCGGACTCGACGACATGCGTATGCTCTATGAAAATGATACGCGTTTCCTCGAGCAGTTTTAAGGGAGGTGCCAAACAATGAATTTATCAAAAAAATGGCTTGCCGATTATGTAACGGTTGATGCCGATGACAGAGATTTTTCGGAGGCGCTTACCCTCTCGGGATCCAAGGTTGAATCATATGAGCACGAAGGATCAGAGCTTAAAAATATCGTTGTGGGAAAGGTTCTTTCCCTGACACGTCATCCCGACTCGGACCATCTCTGGATTTGTGAGATTGACGTCGGAGGCGAAAGAAATCTTCAGATAGTAACAGGTGCGCAGAACCTCTCTGAAGGAGATATCGTTCCCGTTGCACTCAACAACTCGGTTGTCGCAGGCGGTCATAAGATAACGACCGGAAAGCTCCGCGGTGTAAATTCCGAAGGAATGCTTTGCTCGCTCGGAGAGCTCGGTCTTACACTTCATGACTTCCCGTATGCGATTGAGGACGGAATCTTCGTTCTCGGAGACGACTGTGACCGCACACTCGGAATGGATATACATGATGCAATCGGTCTTAATGACACGGTTGTAGAGTTTGAAATTACATCGAACAGACCCGACTGCCTTTCGGTCATAGGACTTGCGAGGGAGACGGCTGCGACTTACGATATTCCCCTTAAGCTCCACACACCGGAGGTAAAGCCCGGTATTGACAATGTAAATGATTATCTTAAGGTTGACATAGAGGTTCCCGAAAAATGTTACCGTTATGTCGGCGGAGTTGTCAAAAATGTACGTGTTGCTCCGTCTCCGCGTTGGATGAGAGAACGCCTTAGAGCTTGCGGCGTACGCCCTATAAACAATATCGTAGACATAACAAACTATGTTATGCTTGAATACGGTCAGCCGATGCATGCGTTTGACCTGCGTTTCCTCAAGGGAAATCATGTCATCGTAAGAAACGCAAAAAGCGGCGAAACGATAACAACACTCGACGGTGAGGAAAGAACTCTCACCGAGGACATGATGGTAATTGCAGACGAGGAAAAGCCGGTTGCCGTTGCAGGTGTTATGGGAGGAGAATACTCCGGCATCATGGACGACACAAACACCATCGTATTTGAATCAGCTTGCTTCAACGGACCGTCCGTGAGACGCACCGCAAAAAATCTCGGAATGAGAACAGAGTCTTCATCACGTTTTGAGAAACAGCTTAATCCCGACAGCTGCGATGTCTGCTTAAACCGTGCGCTTGAGCTTGTCCAGTTGTTTGACGCCGGAGACGTTGCAACCGGAACAGTTGACTGCTACAAAACTCCGAACAAGCCCGTAACTCTGCCCTTTGACCCCGAATGGACAAACAGATTCATCGGCATAGATGTATCCGCAGACGAGCAGGCGAAAATCCTTCGCAAGATAGGATTTACCGTAGAAAACGGCACTGTCACAGCTCCGTCATTCCGTATAGATATCGAGCACCAGGCTGATCTCTCCGAAGAAATCGCAAGATTTTACGGCTACAACAAGATTCCGGACAGAGAACTCCGCGGTGTCGCAAAAGCAGGACTTACCCCGCGTCAGAGCTTCAACAAGCTCGTTGAAAGAACCATGCAGAGCTGCGGGCTCTCCGAGATTCAAACCTTCTCGTTCATAAGCCCGAAGTCGTATGACAGGATATGCCTGCAGGAAAACTCAAAGCTGCGCGATTGCGTTGTCATCTCAAATCCGCTCGGTGAAGATACCAGCGTTATGAGAACAACGGCTGTTCCCTCTATGCTCGAGGTTCTTTCCAGAAACTACAACAACAGAAACGAAAAGGCATATCTCTATGAGCTTGCCACAACATATGCTTCAAACGGTACGAAGGAGCTTCCCCGTGAGGACCAGCAGCTTGTTCTCGGTATGTACGGTAAAGAAGCCGACTTCTTCAGGCTCAAGGGCGTTGTTGAAAAGCTTCTTGAAATCTGCGGTATACGTGAATATGATGTCGAGGCAAAGAAGGATTGTCCGACATTCCACCCCGGAAGAACAGGCATCATCACGGTCGACGGCGAAGAGCTTGCAATTCTCGGCGAAGTACATCCCGCCGTTCTTTCAAACTATGATATCGGCTCGAGAGTATATATTGCTTCCGTAAACGTCGAGTGTCTTTATCTCAAATCCGACCTGAACCGCACATACAAGGCTCTTCCTAAGTTCCCGGCAACCACACGTGACCTTGCATTTGTTGTCAGCTCGGACACTCCGGTTCTTCGCCTTGAAAAGGAAATAAGGAAGGCAACCGGTAAAATACTTGAGAACATCGACCTTTTCGACGTCTATGAAGGAGCTCAGGTAGGCGCGGACAAAAAGAGTGTTGCATTCAACCTGAGATTCCGCTCCGCAGAGCGCACACTCACGGATGAGGAATGTTCAAATGCCGTAAACAAAGCAATAAAGGCTGTTGAAGCACTCGGCGCAACGCTCAGAAGCTAAGCTGAAAAAATAAATTATTATGCGGTTTTGACAATAACGTAATTCCTTTTTAATTATTTTTAGATTGTTTTATCATACCAAATGGTATATAATGTTTTTTGCACATATTTGTTGGAGGTGGACTCTAGTGACTGATAAAACCATAAAGTTTTCCCTTCCGGAGGATTCGGATGCGGAGATGAAGCAAATTTTGGGTGAGGTTTACAATGCTCTTTCTGAAAAGGGCTACAATCCTATAAGCCAGATAGTCGGATACATCCTTTCTGAGGATCCGACATATATCACAACTCACAACAACGCCCGCAGTCTTATCAGACGTATAGACAGAGATGAGCTCCTTCAAACACTGGTAAGAGAGTTCTTGAAAGGGTGAAATAAAAGTGGCTGCAAAAAAAGGTAACAAATTCCTTACCTACAAAGGCAAGCCCCTCGTACGTAACGGCAACACACTTTATTACGGAAACATGTATGACCCGTATGTTGTTATGCTCACGATAAAGAGCACAAAGGAACAGGGCGACATGAAGATTGCGGACAGAGTTTCCGTACAGCTCATTTCGACAGACGTTGAGCTCAGTCCGACAAGCCGTATCATAAAGACAAGCGAAAAGAGCGGTCTTTATCCTGCTATGGATATCGGCTCCATATGGCTTGAGCGTGCGCTGAAGGATGCCTTAAAATCACACAAAGTGTAAAAATACAAGCTACTCCGTTTATCGGAGTAGCTTTATTTTTATATTTATTACACTACACTTTGGTACTCATTTGCTGTCAACTGATACTCATTGTGCCGTTAACTGATACTCGTTGTGCCGTTACTTATACCCATTGAGCTGTTAACTGATACTTTTTGTGCCGTATAAATTTTCAGTTGTCTCTTTTGCGCTTTCGACAGCATTCTCCGTAACTGGTAGTTTAAAATAAGATACAAAACGGCATATGTCACAGCCTTTAAAAGATACATCGCCTTAAACAAAAATAATTATGAAATATGCAAAGAGATGATAGTTATGATGAGCATTGCAGCAAAAAGAACAATCATTTTATTTTACGTGTCAGTATTTATTATTATCCTTTCCGGGTGCAAAAGTGAAGGAAAATACGATCTTCCCCTTTTTATAAAAAGCTTCAATGAAAACTACGGTGAAGAAAAAATAAAGGAAGAAAATATGCTAATTCACGACAATACATTTTATTTTTTTCTGCCCTCGGGCTCTTCCTCGGCGGGTGAAATACTTCTCACTGTGAGTGAAAATAAAAATAAGGAGATATATGAATGTGGAATTTCCGTAATAAGAGATGTCAAAACAGACACCGATGAATTCAAAAAGATATTCTCATCCGCATTTTGCTCAATGACGAATAAGGATGAAAAGAAGGCAGAGGAAATCCTTGAATCACTTTCTCCGGATGAAATAAACACATATACAAAGGGGAAAAACATCATAAAAAGTGCAGATAAGTACAAGGTTGACCTGATAAGCAACGAAGCCGGAACCGGAGTATATATCTACAGGGCTTCTGAGTAAGCCTCATCTGTCACGGTCACAACACCCTTACCGAGACTCAAGTCCTTATAGTCCTCGATAAATTTGTCCAGCATATTATTCGGTATTTTAAACGTGACTGTAACATCCGTTTCGAAAACGGTATCCTCCACACTTCCGCCGTATTCGGCAATCAGAGACGGCAGCTTGCCGTAAAGCGTATAGTCAAGCTTTGTTTTGCAAACTGAAAACAGGCACATCTTTACAATTCCGCTTTTCTTTACGGCAAGAGAAGCCGCATGGGAATATGCACGGACAAGCCCACCGCCGCCGAGAAGAATACCGCCGAAATATCTGGTGACAACCACGGCGCAGTCCGTGAGGTTTTCTTTTAAAAGAACATCCAGCACCGGAATACCCGCCGTCCCCTGCGGCTCTCCGTCGTCGGAATACCGGCGGATTTGCCCGTCACGTAAGACATATGCATACACATTGTGCTTTGCGTCCCAATGCTTTGATTTTATCTCATTGATAAAATCAACCGCCTGCTTCTCATCCGTGACGGGAGAGATATACCCGATAAACCTTGAGCGTTTTTCCGTAAACTCATCAAGGTCTCTTTTCTTTACGGTAAAATATTCGGAATATTCCCGTGCCATATCTTTTCACCACATTTCATTTTATGTAAACGAAAAGGCGACACCATGGTGTCGCCTTTAATTGTCTGTAATTAAAATTACTTCTGCTGAGCTTTTTCAAAACGTCTATTGAATCTGTCAACACGTCCGCCTGTGTCAACAAGCTTCTGCTTTCCTGTGAAAAATGGGTGACAGTTTGAGCAGATATCTACACGAAGATTATCTTTTGTAGAAGCAGTTTCAATTGTAGCTCCACATGCACACTTAACAGTTGTAGGTGCGTAGTTCGGATGTATTCCCTCTTTCATTCTTTTCACCTCGAGTTCTGATATCTGGACATAACGTCCGTCTTTTACTAGAGCATTTTAACATACGTAAGAATAAAATGCAATATAATTTTTCAAAAATAACGCCCCGCCATAAGACGGGGCATCAGCTTCATTTTAGTTTCTGTTTGAGAAGATGTCGTCAATAGCGTCGAAGTAATTGTCGTCCATTCCAAGTCCGACATTTCCGCTTGCTTCGGACTCATCTTCAAAGCCCATGCTGTCATCGGAATTGCTGATGATATCTATAACGTCATCAACCTTTTCCTGTGACTCGTCTTTTTCATCCTCGTCCTTAAAGCGCGCAGGATCCACACGCTTTACGGCACCGTCCATACCAAAGCCCGTAGCTATAACGGTAACAATGATCTCATCCTGAAGAGTATCATCAAATGCAACACCGAAGATAACATTTGCTTCCGGATGAGCTGCGTCAGAGATAATCTTAGCTGCCTGCTCAACTTCGTCAAGCTGGATGTCAGGTGAAGATGTAAAGTTGATGATAACACCATGTGCTCCGTCGATAGTTGTTTCGAGAAGCGGACTTGATACAGCTGCATTTGCCGCAACCTCAGCCTTATCCTTACCGGATGCACGGCCGACACCCATGTGAGCATGTCCGGCATCACGCATGATTGCGGATACGTCCGCAAAGTCAAGGTTGATGAATCCAACTGTCTTTATAAGCTCGGAGATACTCTTTACGCCCTGACGGAGAACATCGTCCGCAACGTCAAATGCGTTTACAAGAGTAATTTTTTCAGTAGAGAAGAACTTAAGGCGTTCGTTCGGAATAACAACAAGGCTGTCCACGTTTTTGGCAAGCTCTCTGATTCCTTCCTCAGCCTGTTCCATACGTTTTTTACCTTCAAATGCGAAAGGCTTTGTAACGATACCTACCGTGAGGATACCCATCTCTTTTGCAAGGTTTGCGATGATAGGAGCCGCACCTGTTCCGGTACCGCCGCCCATTCCTGCCGTGATGAATACCATGTCAGTTCCTTTAAGAGCGTCGGTAATGATGTCCTTGCTCTCCTCTGCGGCTCTCTGTCCTATCTCCGGACGAGCTCCCGCTCCCTGACCCTTTGTTACCTTTTCACCTATCTGTATCTTATGTGTGGCCTGTGACTGAAGCAAAACATGCTTGTCAGTGTTTATCGCAATAAACTCCACACCCTTAATTTCTGACTTAATCATGCGGTTTACGGCATTTCCTCCGCCGCCACCGACACCGATAACTTTTATTTGAACTACACTTTCAAAATCTGCTGCAATTTCAAAACCCATGCGGCACCCTCCTATAATGATTCCCGATAATCGGGCCAAACCAAATCATAAGTAAATAAATACATACTATATAGTAGCACGTGACCGGACAAAATTCAATAATCAATTTTATGCGGTACGCCGACAGTTTTATTTTCGCCTGCTGTTTTATATTTACCGACAGTTTTGAGCTCATTAAAAGCTCTGATGCATCGACGTTTTTACAGCCGCCAACCGTTTTTGTCCGCTAACCGACTTATGTCTGCTGACTGTTTTGAGTCTGTTGACCACCCTGTGCCTGAGGGTTTTGCTCGGTGGGCTTTTCGGTTGTGCTCTCCTCGGCCTTAGGCGAAAAATATGCCTGTTTATCTATGGTAAGGTTTATCGTGCCTTCCTGATACGGGCTTATCTCATCCTGTGTCTTTATTACATTGGCGGCAAGTGCCATTTTCTTTTCAAGGTTTGCAATGGTTCCCACGTCAATTATTATTCTGTCCTGGTATATCAATTTAACCTCAACCGTATTTGAAAGATCCATAGAAGTGATTCCCGAAATTTCTTCCTTTTCGAGACATTTCATTATTTGCTCGTAAAGTTCAAATGACTTCTTGTTTCGAACGTCAAGCTTTTTTCCGGGCTCGGCTGACTTTACCTCTATACCTTTAAGGATAATTATTTTGTCGGTAAGAAGTACATATTGGGGCTTCTTTTCTTCCGGCTGCTGGCCTTCTGCAGGCTGCTGTCCTTCTGCAGGCTGCTGCCCTTCTGTCGACTGCTGTCCTTCTGTCGACTGCTGCCCCTCTGCGGATTGCTGGCCTTGTGCGGATTGCTGACCTTCTGCCGGCTTTTTAGCCTCTGCCGTCTTCTTTGGATCGCCGTTTGATTCCCCGGTCTTTGCCTGTTCCTTTTCCGAGCCTGCCGCGGGAGCGTTAGGCGTTGCATCGGTAACCGCTTCTTTCCCTGATTCTGATTCCGCACTGTCACCGTCATTCTTTGGCTTTGCAAGACCTTCAGGCGGTGTTACGCCCGCGCCTTCATATACCTCTTCGAGAGTGCTGACCTTGCAGAGAACCTTTCCCGTTTCATCCAGCATGATATATCCGCTGTCCGACTCGACGGCGCACTTTATCGAGGTCTGCTTTACGGTGAGTACAACCCTTGACGGAACGGAAATTTTGATATCCACACTTCCGATAAACGGAAGCTTTTCACAAATATTTGCCTCTGCATTCGATTTTTTCAGAAGAAATAAATTGTCCCCGATTTTTATTCCGGATGCAGCGGTTATTTCATCGGCGGAGTAAATGCTCTCCCCCTTGACATCAATCGTTGCTATGTTAAAGAAAACCGTAAGTGAAAGAACAATTCCTATGATTATAACTATGAAAATCAGTACGGCATAGAAAATTTTGCGGCGTATCCTCTGTTGTCTGCGCCTCTCGTCCCTGTGGGCTCTGCGTTCTTCTTCTCTTGAGACCCCTGCCTTTGGATGTGAATATCCGGCGTATGGCTTCTCTGCATACGGGTTTCTCGGCGATGTATTTCTTCCTGCAGCTCGCCCCATATCCTTTCTTACTCCGTTCCTTTTAACGGCCTTTTTTCCGTTTGAAGCGTGAGTGTTGGAGGACTTAGCACGTTTTTTATTATTTTTTCCGGATGTATTTTTACCGGCTGTATATGAAGCTTCATAAGAAACCCTGCCGACAGGTTCACTACGCTTGTTCTGTTTTATGTCTACATTTTTTCTGAACATCGATTGCTTTTCGTCTTTCATAAATACGTCCTCCGTCATTCCCGCCTTATGTCGGCACCAAGCTCCGTGAACACCTTAAGCGGATTTTCGTAACCCCTGTCAATATGATGGAATATCTGTTATTTCGGAATGTCCCCTTGCGGCAAGCGCCGCAACCATGAGGGCTGCTCCTCCGCGCAAATCTCCGGCTGATGCCGTTGCTCCGTAGAGTGACGAAACTCCCTCGACAACCGCCATTCTTCCCTCAACCGTTATCTTAGCGCCGAATCTAAGCAGTTCGGAAACGTGCTTGTATCTGCACTCAAATATATTTTCCGTAAACACGCTTGTTCCGCGTGCAACCGTAAGCATTGCCATAACCGGAGCCTGTGCGTCGGTCGGAAAGCCGGGGTAGGGCATGGTTACGATTGAGCTTACGCGTGAAAGCTCAGGCGGCGCGGTTATGCGCAGCTCGTGACCTTTTACGTTTATTCCGCACCCGCTTTCGAGAAATACCGGTATGGTCGGGCGGAGATGTGCCGGAATGACTCCGCGAAGAACCGCTTCTCCGCCCGTCACCGCAACCGCCGCCATATATGTCGCCGAAACAATACGGTCGGGTATAACCGTGTATTCGGCGCCGCCGAGGCTTTTCACGCCCTCAATCGTGATTGTCCCTTCCCCGGCTCCCCTTATGCGCGCGCCGCATGCGTTCAAAAAATCCGCAAGATCACTTATTTCAGGCTCGCGCGCACAGTTTTCGAGAACGCTTTCACCCTCTGCCGTCACTGCGGCGAGAATCGCGTTCTCGGTCGCTCCGACCGACGGAAAGCCGAAAACAATCTGTCCGCCGCGAAGCTTGTTATCGATACTGCATTTTATTCTGCCCTCTTCGTTTTCGACTGTGGCGCCGAGCGCCTTAAGTGCCTTTATGTGAAGATCTATCGGTCGAAGCCCTATTTCACAGCCGCCCGGCGCGGAGAATTCGGCTTTCTTGAATCTTCCTACAAGAGCACCCAGAAAAACAATGGATGACCGCATTTCTCTCATGAGTTCATCCGGAATCGAATATGTATCTGCCGCGGACGCATCTACGACAACCGTATCAAATTCACGTTTAACGGTACATCCGAGAGCTTCAAGTATTTTTATGGCTGCAAAGGTATCCGAAAGCTCGGGACAGTTATGTATAACAACCGGTTTTTTAGTCAGAATACACGCCGAAAGTATCGGAAGAGCACTGTTTTTCGACCCTTGAATGTCAATACCTCCGGAAAGCCTTTTACCGCCCTCAATCAAAAACTTACTCATTCCGGCACACTCCTTCATTTTTAATGGCTCATAGTAAACTTTAAGCCATTCTATGAAACGAAATGCCGAAATGTGAAGTAAATTACTTTTTCTTTATAAGAGAGAGTATGTTATCAACTATAAGCTCCGTCGCGTTGAGAATAGCCATAGACTTTGCGTTTTTCTCAATCTCTCTTATGCGTTCCGGATTCTTAAGAAGCTCGTTTACAACCTCTGTAAGCTTGTCCGCCGTAAGGTCCTTTTCCTCAATAACAACGGCAGCATCGTGATTAACAAGCTCCATTGCATTGAAATACTGATGATTTTCAGCGACATTCGGTGACGGAATCAGGATAGACGCCTTTCCGAGTGCACGTATTTCATATAGAGAGGAGGCACCCGAGCGACATATAAGTAAATCTGCCGCAGGCATACAAACCTGCATATCGTCGATATAATCGCGGATGCATATGTCATCACGTGATTCAAAGTCAACTCCGAGCTCATGCAGCCTGTCCGGAATCCACTCGCCGTATCTGCCCTTTGCGTGAATAAAGACGCAGTCACGGTCATCCTTCTTGTTGGCGATAAGCCCGCATACGGCCTCATTCACCGCACGCGCACCGAGACTTCCGCCCATCGAAAGAATAAGCGGCTTGCCGTCCGGAATGCCGAGCTGTGCCCTTGCAAAATCCCTGTCCGCCTCAATGAGCTCGTCCCTTACCGGAAGACCCGTCACCACCGGCTCGTTCTTGCATCTTATTCTCGGGATAGCATCCTCCGAGGTGAGCATAACAAGCTCAGCCTTTTTTGCAAGAGCTTTGTTTGTTATTCCGGGGAAGGCATTCTGCTCGTGAATGGCAATGGGGATTCCCATCTTATGAGCCATACGGAGAACAGGACCGCTTACATAGCCGCCGAAGCCCACTACAACGTCGGGAGAAAATTCCTCTATTATTTTTTTCGCCTCCGTACTGGAGGTAAACATCCTCTTAACCGTAATGAGATTTTTCTTTATATCCTCTGGCGTAAAGCTGCGCTGGAATCCGCTTATCTCTATGGTTTTGAAGTCAAACCCCGCATTCGGAACAAGCCTTGATTCCATATGGTCCGCCGTTCCCACAAAAAGGATTTGAGCCTTATCGCCGTATATCTTTCTTATTCTGTTGGCAACCGCAAGAGCCGGATTTATGTGTCCGCCCGTGCCGCCTGTCGCAAATAAAATCTTCATATCTTAAACCTTCTTAAGCTTTGCATTTCTGGATATTGAGAGAACCATTCCCATCTCAAAAAGAAGCATCAGGAGCGATGTACCTCCGTATGAGAAAAAGGGAAGACTTATTCCCGTGTTCGGCAATGTATCCGTCACAACGGCGATATTCAGTGCCGCCTGAAGTCCTACATGGAATACCAGACCCATTGACAGAAGTGAGCCGAACTTATCTCTTGACTTTATTCCTATGACAAAGCCTCTGTAAACCAGGAGAACAAAGAGTACGATTATCACAAAGGCCCCGATAAAGCCAAGCTCCTCACATACTATTGAAAAGATAAAGTCGTTCTGCGGCTCGGATACATACAGCTGCTTTTGCTTTGAGTTCCCGAGCCCGACTCCGAAGAAGCCTCCCGAGCCTATGGCGTAAAGAGCGTTGTTTGTCTGCCATCTCGTGTCCATCGGGTCATAGGACTTGTCAAGCCACGCCGTAATACGGGGCTGTGCATGCTCCGGAAGAATAGTCGGTTTCGCAATAACAACCGCCGCAATTACGACAATTCCTATCGCCGCAAAAAGAAACCATTTGTAATTATACCCCGCGAGCCATAACATCATAATTCCGAGCGCAAAAATAAGAAGCGTACCCGATACATGGTTTTCCGCATATACAAGGATACAGGTTGTTCCGAGAACAAGCAGATAAAGTGCGAGGCAAACATGCTTCGTGTATATCTTTATACCGCCCTTTTGACGGTTAAAGCCCTCCGCAAATCTTGATGCCGAAAGTTCCTTTGTGTTTATACCTCTGTAGTTTTCCCCGATATGCCATGCAAAGAAAAGTATGATTGCAAGCTTCGCAATTTCCGAGGGCTGAAACGTTGTAACTCCGGGGATTGAAATCCACCTGTGGAAATCCTCGTACCCCTCGGGCGGCGGAACTATAAGAACGACAACAAGCAGGATATAAGAGAGAATCAAAAGAGGAACCGCCATCGCTTTAAAGCACTTATAGTTTATCTTTGAAACCGCAATCATTGCGATGAATCCGATTATTGCAAAGATAAACTGCCTTTTGAAATAGAAAAGGCTGTCTCCCTTCATGTTGTAATAACAGTAAGTATAGCTCGCCGAAAACAGCATGATAAGGCCTATGGTAAGCAGCGCAAGCACTATTATGAGGAACGGAATATCCACTCCGCCCTCTGCAAGTATGCCTGTTCCGGGTGCTCTTTGTTGTCTCCTTCTGTTATTTTCCAAAGTTCTTACCTCTCAAAGTAAATGATAAGGCAGGCAAGTGCTCCGCCTATAAGATTTATTAATGAAAATACAATTACTATTTTTTCCTCACTCCATCCGCTTTTTTCAAAGTGATGATGAATGGGAGCCATTTTGAAAAGTCTTTTTCCCGTAGCCTTAGGATCTTTCTTTCTGGCAATTTTTTTAGTTATTTTGAAATACACAATCTGTATAACATCCGAAAGGCCCTCTATTACGTATATTATGCCCGCAAGAAGTAAAATAAGCGGATGACCTATGGCAAATGCTATACCTGCCACTATTCCTCCGAGGAACATGGAGCCCGTGTCTCCCATAAAGCATTTTGCCGGATGCCAGTTCCAGATAAGATAACCTGCACAAGAGCCGAGCAAAGCACAGGAAAGGATGCTTGCACCCATGAAGCGGCAAAGCGCGGCGATAACCGCAAAGGATATGCCCGCAGTCACGGTAACGGATGCGCAAAGCCCGTCAATTCCGTCTGTAAAGTTTACTGCATTTACAGTTGCATATATAACGACTATTGCGAAAATCGCAAAGATAAAGGGATTGCCAAAGGGTACATTGCCGGCAAAAGGAACGTACATATACTGGTCTCCGGAAAGACACATCGTTATGACATACGCTATGATTAAAAACAGCTGCGCAAAGGTTTTCTGAATAACCGTGAGCCCCTCATTCTGCTTTTTTACAACCTTGATATAGTCGTCGAAAAATCCTATAACACCGAAGCCGAGTCCGAGAAGCAGCGCCGCATAAATCCTGACCTTGGTTGCGCTTGCAAGGGGCGAATTCCCTCCGATAAGAGTTCCTCCCATTGCCTTGTCGATGATAGCTATAAGTAAAAACGTAACCGTTGTTGAGATGATAAACATGAAGCCGCCCATCGTCGGGGTTCCCTGTTTTTTCTTGTGCCAGTTCGGTCCGATATCAAGTATCGTCTGACCGAATTTCAGCTTGTGAAGCCATGGAACAATCGCTATTCCCAAGACCGCACTGAGAGCAAAGCTGAAGAGTATCGCAATTATCACAGCAGCTATTGTATTCATTTAGATTATCCCCTTTTTTACCGACTCTATTACTTCCTCGAGTTTCATTCCTCTGCTGCCCTTGAAGGCGACTACATCGCCGGGCTTCAGTATCTGACAAAGGTGGTTTGTAAGTTCTTTTTTATCGTCGAAATCAAAGACGCGGATTACACCGTTTTGCTTTGCCGATTCCGCTGTCATCTTTGACAGGCTGCCGTACGTCAGAAGCAAATCCACGCCTGCGTCCGCAATGTATTTTCCGCAGTCAACGTGCGCTTTTTCGGAATATTCTCCGAGCTCCAGCATATCTGCAACAACCGCAATTTTTCTGCGTCCTCCGCCGCCCTTTATCTTAAGAGTTTCGGAGAGAGCCTTCATGGAATCCGGACTTGCATTGTAGCAATCCTCTATGAGTGTTATGCCGTTTACGACTTCTATTTTTTCACGCATTCCGGACGGTTCATAAGACATAAGTGCCCTTGCGGCGGCATCGTTTTCAATACCAAGCTCATGTCCGACAAGAAGTGCCGCCAAAGCGTCATATACATTGTGAACACCTGTCGTCGGGATTGTTACGTCAAATTTTTCGTCACCTATTATTGCCGTAAACGTCGTTGAGTTATCGTTATAAACAATATTTTCGGCTCTGATGTCCGCCGGATTATCTATTCCGAAGCGTTTAATACGGACTTTGTTTTCAAGACTTTCCTCAGTCACTGTGGAAAGCATATCATTGTCCGCATTCAGGATAAGCACGGCGCCTGCGGGAAGACCCTCGACGATTTCAAGCTTTGCCGCAAGTATTTCCTCGCGGCTTCCGAGATTTTCGATGTGCGAAACGCCGATTCCCGTAATGACTGCCATCGTAGGCTGAACCGCTCTTGTAAGCCGGGATATCTCACCCTTATGATTCATACCCATCTCAATTACGGCTGCCGTATGCTCCTTTTCAAGGCCGAGCAAAACACGCGGTACACCTATCTCATTATTGAGGTTTCCCTGCGTTTTATGTGCATTGAACCTCGCGCCGAGCACATTCCATATCATTTCCTTTGTAGTTGTCTTACCTACGCTTCCGGTAAGGCCTACAATCGGGATGTCAAACTTTTTTCTGTAATGATTTGCAAGCGTCAAAAAGGCTTCGCCCGTATCCTCAACCTTTATGAGAGGAATACCGCAATCAACATCCTCGCTGACAAGAGCCGCAGCGGCACCGGCCTCCTTTGCCGCCTTTACAAAGCTGTGACCGTCAAGCCTTTCTCCTTTTATCGCGACAAACAAAGAGCCTTTTTTTGCCTCTCTGTTGTCTATAACAACCGAGTCAACCTCGGCATCGCCGGTAGCGATCCCCCGGCACGCCGCGGCAATTTCCCCGGTATTCATTCTGATCATAATACTTTTCCTCCAATGTTACTACTCCGCATGATCCTCAATGTCCTGACTCGTCTTAAACGAAACGGTAACTATCGTACCCATCGCCACTTCGGTATCTGCCGTAACGCTCTGCCTGTACGATGTAATCTCGGTTCCGGTAGTATATCCCGAGATTTTTATATTGATTCCGGAATTGATGGCCTTTCTGTTTGCCTCCGAAACCGTAAGTCCCGTAAGATCCGGAATCTTAACCTTTTCCGTATCGCTTACCTTTTCCGAATAGAGCACAACCAGACCGTTCTTCGGGATAACCTGACCTGCTGCGGGAGTCTGCGTTATAACGGTGTCGCCCGAGCCTATAACCTTTATGGTGAAGCCCTGAGCGGAAAGATCCTTCTTCGCCTGAGCAACGGTTGCTCCCACAAGATTCGGCGCCTTAACGTCGAGCTTTGCAAGCTCGGCCTCTGTGTACTGCGGCTCGATATTCAAATACTGCATAGTCTGTGAAATAACCTCTGCGGCAACGGGAGCGGCCACCGCACCGCCGCCGGTTGCTCCGTTCTTCGGTTCGTCCACAACGATAAGAACGGTTATCTCCGGATCGTCCGCAGGAGCAAATCCGCAGAAAGAGGCGATGTAATACTTATGCTCCTTATTCGTAAGCTTTTCAGAGGTACCGGTCTTTCCGGCAACCCTGTAGCCTGCAACGTATCCGTTTTTCGCGGTTCCTCCGGAAACAACGGCTTCCATCATGGTTGCAACGGTATTTGCGGTTTTCTTCGAAATAACCTGACGCTTTATAGTCGGTGCCGTCTCCGCAATTTTATTTCCCTTTTCATCAAGCATTGCGCCGACGATATACGGTTGCATGAGCTTTCCGTTGTTTGCTATTGCATTGATAGCCGTGATTATCTGTATGGGACTCACCTGGAACGACTGCCCGAATGAGCAGGAAGCGAGAGATACGGCTGTGAGCTTATCCGCTGTGTAGTATGTAACATTCGGAGTCGGAATACTCTCCGCCGGCAGGTCTATACCCGTACCCTCGGAAAAACCGAACGCCTCAAAATAATCATAAAACTTCTCGGAGCCGAGTCTCTGGGCAATCTCTATGAAAATAGGGTTACATGAGTTGATAAGCGCCGTGGTAAAGTTTTCTCTGCCGTGACCGCTGTGGTTTACACAATGGTATGTTCTGTCCGCAACCTTTCTGCTGCCAGTACATACAAACATTTCATCCGGCGTTACAACTCCCTCTTCAATTCCGGCGGACGCGGTTATGCACTTGAAAACCGAACCCGGCTCATAGGTGTCGCATATGGTTCTGTTTCTCCACTGTGCGTATCTCGCCTTTACGAGTGCTTCCTTTTTTTCTTTTTCATCGGTGATTTTATTTATTTCATCAAGCGTTGTCTGATTGCTGACCTCATAGGGATTGTTCGAATCAAAATCCGGCTTTGTGCTCATGGCAAGAACGGCGCCGGTCTTTGTCTCCATAACGATTCCATATCCGTATGTCGCATTGTTATCGACAACTGCCTGTTCAAGAGCAGAGTCAAGATAGTACTGAATAACCTGATCAATCGTGAGCTGCAGGTTAACCCCCTGTTGTGCAGCATAGTAGGATTCATACTGTGCCGACATCTCGTACTGCTTTGCGTTTTTTGCCGTCACGATACGTCCTGCCGTACCCGTAAGTATGTTGTTGTAGTAATACTCCAGTCCCGAACGTCCTACGTCATCCGTTCCGGTAAACCCTATAACGGTCGAAGCGAAATTTGAATACGGATAATAGCGCTTAACGTCATTATCCACACCGATTATCTGTCTGAAGCCTTTGTTTTCGGACGCAAATTCAAGCACCTTTGTTTTTACGTCATACTCAACCTGCGATTTTATGAGAACATATCCGTACTTACTCTTGGCGCACTTCGCAAGAACGGTATCATAGTCAAGCTCAAGTAGTTCACTAAGACCCTTTGCCACCCTTTCACGTTCTTCGTCGTCCGAAATCTTTGAAGGGTTGATGTAAACCTTCCAGACATCTGCACTCTTTGCTATAACATTCATGTTCTTGTCGTAGATGGTTCCGCGCTGAGCTGTGACGGTCGTATCTGAAAGCTGCTGCGATTCAGCTTTCAATTTGTACTCCTCACCGTGTATAAGGCTTGCATTGACAAGACCGAATGTACCCGCTCCGAATCCGATAAAGCAGGTTATAAATAAAGCTATAAGAGCTCTGTTTTTTAGCTGTTTGGTAGATTTTTTTGCCATAAAGTGCTGACCTCCGCGCCACCCTAAATTACGACTATGAGAGTTAGGAAGTAAATTCCTAACTCTCAAATTTATACGTTATTTTACATGAAAATATGCCTTCATGGTTTCCCACAGACTGCGGTGAACTTTTCCGCCGCTAACCGAAACCTTGTCACCCTTTGAAAGGTCCACATATGACACCTGATAATTTTCAACCTTCACCATACCGAGTGTATTCTGTGCGTATTCATCAACCTTGTCAAGCGAGATGATCGAGTCCAGTTGCATATTCAGTCTTGTGTTTTCGCTGTCCAGTATACTTATCTCTGAATTGATAGTGTCCAGCTGTCTGTCAAGCTCATCCACCTGAACTCTGCTGTAAATCTGGAAAGCTATAAGCGAGAAGAATACCGCACATACCATCAAAACCTTTAAGGCCTTTGCCCTGCTCCTTCTCGATTCAGCCCGTAGCTGCGCCCGTGTCTTTTCTATGACTCTGGGCTTTTGTACCTGTCTTCTTTCCGGAGCACCGGGCATTTTTCTTTTCGGTACTGCCGCGCTTCCGTATGCGCTGCTTTGCATTCTGTTGTAATCAATCGCTTCTGTTCCCCTGTATGCCACCGGCTCCACCACCCTTCGTTTTAAGATTTTGTTCCGATAATTCTTCGTTTTATATATGTTTTATTTATTTTTCCTTATATACCCTATTCCTTTATCTTCATTACAGATCTGAGCTTTGCGCTTCGGGCTCTCTGATTAACCGAGAGTTCCTCCTCGCCGGCACTTTTGAACTTAAAGCAAAGCTTTCCGCGCGGAGTCTTCCCGCATACGCAGACGGGAAACTCAGGAGGACACGTACACCCCTCACAAAATCTCGCGAAGGTTTGCTTCACCGTTCTGTCCTCCAGAGAGTGAAATGTAATAATTGATAAAACTCCGCCGACTTTCAGACAGTCAAACATATCCTCAAGTGAACCTCCGAGCTTTTCAAGCTCACCGTTTACTTCGATACGCAGTGCCTGAAATGTACGCCTCGCGGGATGACCGTTTCGCCTGGCCTTTGCCGGAACCGAACCGGATACTATTTCAGCAAGCCTGAGCGTAGTTTCTATAGGCTCACGCTCACGTTCTCTTACAATACTTCTGGCAATACCTGCGGCATATCTTTCCTCGCCGTAATCTCTGATAATTCTGCGCAGCTCGCTCTCAGGCAAGGTATTGCAGAGTTCAGCCGCCGTCCGCCCCTCCATGCTCATACGCATATCCAGAGGGGCGTCTGAATGGAATGAAAATCCACGCTCGGCTGTATCAAGTTGGTGAGAACTCACCCCGAGATCTGCAAGTATCCCGTCAACGGATTCAACCTGCAAATCCCTCAAAACTGCTTTTATGTTGCAGTAATTATCATGTACTACTGTCACACGCGAATCGGCACCGAGACGTTTTTGTAAAATCTCAATCGCCTCCGGGTCTCTGTCCACACAGATAAGCCGGCCGTTTTCGCCGAGTTTTTCAAGTATCCCGCGCGAATGACCGCCGCCGCCCGCTGTCGCGTCAACGTATGTTCCGTCTTCTTTAATATTTAAAGATGTAATAGTTTCATTATAGAGAACAGGTATATGTTCAAACTCAGCCCCTGCCATCAGAATACTACCTCGATGTCAAGGTCGTCCGCCGAACGCGTCATGTATGTATCCGACTCGTACTCCTCAGCGTCCCATACTTCAAACTTGTTTCCCGCACCTGCTATAACGATATCTTTTTTAAGCTTTGCATATCCTATAAGATCCGCTTTTATCGTAAAGCGGCCCTGCTTGTCCATCTCAACAATATCCGCTGCTTCAAAGAAGCTTCTCTTGTAACGTCTGAACTCGGGAGTTCCCGGGAGAGCCTTAACCTGAGCGGCTACCTTTTCCCATTCCTCCTGTGAGTAGATGTAAAGACATGTGTCGGGAGCTTTACATACAACAAAGGTGTCTCCGAGATACTCTCTGTACTTCGAAGGAATGAATATACGGTTCTTAGCGTCAAGACTGTGATTGTAGAGACCTAAAAAGTCCATATACCATTCCCTCCTTTTACACCACTTTGCACCTTTTTACTATACTTTTGCTCCACTTTATAGTTTCAGTATAGTATTACTACTCCTTTAATGCAAGTAAATCTTTTTCCAAAATTGTGGTGTCGAATTTTGTCGAGCACAATATATAGTGGTTGCCTGAAAAAATTTTAAAATTTTTTCATTCATCTGTTAATTTTATGTTAAAAGGAACATTTTTTGTATTTCAACTCGTAAGTAGCCTGCGTGCTGCATATGGTTTGTATGTACGCTGCGGCTTATGTATCGGCTGTGTTCTGTTGCCTACGGTTTTTATGTTATGTTTTCTGTAACTTGTGAGTTTCCTGCGTGCTGTACAAGAATTAGATACCGTATATGCAAGCTGCGTGTGTCGCCGGTTGTTGAGCCGAAAAAGCAAAATATATTTGTGAAATTTTTAACATACGCAACTTGCAGTCGTTCATAAAATAAAAACAACTTTTTCTCGCCTATTTTGTTATATATATGTCAATCTCAAATGACCGGTTTTTGTTGAAATTAGGTTGTATGGGTGCTAGAATATCATCATCCTTTCAGACGATGTCGGAGTTTTTACACATCTCTGAAATTTTAAAAATGGAGGATTTAAAATGGAAAAATTCATTTTCCTTGTTCCCCTTTCGGGATTGATTGCCCTTTTCTTTGCGCTTTTCCTTGCGTTCAGAATCAATAAGGCACCCGAGGGAACAGACAGAATGAAAGAAATTGCCGGAAACATTCATGACGGTGCAATGGCATTTCTTACTTCCGAGTACAAGATTTTGGTTATCTTCGCTGTTGTTCTCTTCGTAATCATCGGAATAGCACTTCCTAACGGATGGATAACGGGTATCTGCTTTGTTGCAGGTGCGCTTTTTTCTGTGCTCGCAGGTTTCTTTGGTATGCAAGTTGCAACCAAGGCAAATGTCAGAACGGCTAACGCCGCTAAAGAGAGCGGAATGAACAAGGCTCTCTCAATCGCTTTCTCGGGCGGTGCAGTAATGGGTATGTCGGTTGTAGGACTCGGTCTTCTCGGCATAGGTCTTATCTACATACTCACTAAAGGAGACACTAACGTATTGTTCGGCTTCTCACTCGGTGCTTCTTCTATAGCACTCTTTGCACGTGTAGGCGGCGGTATCTACACAAAGGCTGCCGATGTCGGCGCAGACCTCGTAGGCAAGGTTGAAAACAACATCCCCGAGGACGACCCGAGAAACCCTGCCGTTATCGCAGATAACGTTGGCGACAACGTAGGTGACGTTGCAGGAATGGGTGCAGACCTTTACGAATCATATGTAGGCTCTGTTGTTTCGGCTGTTACACTCGGTGCCCTTCTAACAAAAGAAGGAGCTGTGGTAACACCTCTTTTTGAAAATGCAGGTGTTCTCTATCCGCTTTTCCTTTCGGCACTCGGAATAATCGCATCTATCATTTCAACCTTCTTCGTAAGAGGAAAGGACGGCTCTAACCCCCACACGGCTCTCAAGGTTGCTCAGTGGGTTTCTTCGGGTCTCGTGATTATCGCGGCTTTTGTTCTCTGCAAGATGTGCTTTGTCGGAATCGGAGCCTTCATCGCAATTATCGCAGGACTCATAGTAGGACTTCTTATCGGAACAGTAACAGAGGTTTATACGTCCGACTCATACAAATCGGTTAAGAAAATCGCGGAGCAGTCTCAAACCGGCCCCGCAACAACTATCATCTCAGGACTTTCGGTAGGTATGCTTTCAACAGCTATTCCCATCGTTCTAATAGCAGTCGGCATATTCCTTGCATTCAAGTTTGCAGGACTCTACGGTATTGCTCTTGCAGCCGTAGGTATGCTTTCAACCACAGGTATTACCGTTGCCGTTGACGCATACGGTCCTATTGCCGACAACGCAGGCGGTATTGCCGAGATGTCGGGTCTTGATGAAAGCGTACGTGAAATCACCGACAAGCTTGACTCTGTAGGAAACACAACAGCCGCTGTCGGCAAAGGCTTTGCCATAGGCTCAGCCGCACTTACGGCGCTTGCTCTCTTCTCGACATTTACGGAGAGTATAAACGCAAAATATGCCGAGCTCGGCAAAGCAGCCATCTCTATAAATGTTACGGATGCTCTCGTGGTTATCGGACTATTCATAGGCGGTATGCTTCCGTTCCTCTTCTCGGCTTTCACCATGGACTCTGTCGGCAAGGCTGCAAATCAGATGATTGAAGAGGTTCGCCGTCAGTTCAGAGAGATACCGGGAATACTTGAAGGAAAGGCAAACCCCGACTATAAAAAGTGTGTTTCCATCTCCACACAGGCAGCCCTTAAGGAAATGATAATACCGGGTATTATCGCTGTTGTAGTTCCTCTTGTTGTAGGCTTTATTTTAGGTCCCGAAGCACTCGGCGGACTTCTTGCAGGCTCTCTTATCACCGGCGTTCTTATGGCTATCTTCATGTCAAACGCAGGCGGCGCCTGGGATAACGCAAAGAAGTATATCGAAGGTGGAAATTACGGCGGAAAAGGCTCGGAGGCTCATCACGCTGCAGTTGTAGGTGATACAGTCGGAGATCCCTTTAAAGACACATCCGGTCCTTCGATAAATATCCTTATCAAACTCATGACCGTTATCTCCACCGTATTTGCTACCGTTATAGCAACCTACGGCGGACTTATCTGATAAAAAAGAAATAAAGACAATAAAAATGAGCAGTCGTGAGACTGCTCATTTTTTTATGTTTGTTTTCCGCTTTTAACGGTTTTTGCCTTAAACTATTTTTAGATAAGGTCTAAACTTTTCTAAGTAAACTTTAAACTATTCCATCTTGCAAAGCAATATGTACTTACCCTCGGAATCCTTCATCTTAAGCGGTGTTCTCGCTATAGTAACAACCATATGTCTCTTCTTCCCGAGGAAAGTACCGTTAACAGTAATAGTCATCTGCTTTTCTCCGTTTGCGAGAGAATTTTTGACATTTTCGGATGCCAGAAACTCAAGAAAAGCGGGGAGATCTTCTTTATCAACAACCTTCGGGAGATAGCATTCATAGACCCAACCGATGTCACCCGATTCAGGCTGCTCACCGACAACATCCTCATTACAGAATACTTTTTTGAAGGTCATGCTGTTGATATCAAATTCATAAATAAAGGTACATACATTGCCCATTGCGTTTCGAAGCATTCTGTCCATTTCAATCTCTTTGTTCACACCGGTTACAGAACTCTTGTACTCAACATATATAAGGGCTCTGAAATCATTATCATCGGCGTTCTGATTGATTCTGGAAACAATCATCCTTCCCCACTCATAGTGCTTTGTTCCTCTAAGGTGCATACGCAGCTCGGTGATTATCTTCGTTTCATTTTGATAAAATGCCGACATGATTGCTACCGAGGAGCACCTGTTTTTAACAATTTGTCTGTCGTCAGGATGGACGTACTTATCAACTATTGAGATAAACATCTCATTGTAGTTTGCATTTTTTTTGGCAATTCTCAGAAAATAGTCCTTTTTGTCATTGCTCAGGTTTAAAAATTTATACAATCCGGTATTAAAATCAACCTCAACAAGAAGTCCTTCAAGCATACCTACGAGTGTTGCATATTTTTCAATTGCGTGCTCGGCGGTTTCTTCTCGGGTGATGTCGATGGTTTTCCTCATCTCGGCGGGCATTTCCTTGTGTCTGTTGCCCTCAAGAAGGTTTGTAAATCTCGCATGCGGAATAGGCTCCGAATAAACGTAACCTTGAATGATATCACATCCTATTTCCTTTAAGAACTCAACCTGTGCCCAGCTTTCAATACCCTCCGCTACCGTCTTCATGTCAAGGGCGCGCGACATATTGATAACGCTGGAAATAAGAGCCTTATCACGCTCGAGGTTTTCGCTGTCATCAAAAAACAACTTGTCCAGCTTCAAGGTATCCATCGGAAGATTTTTAAGTATGTTCAGTGATGAATAGCCCGAACCGAAGTCATCAATCGAACAGGAAAAGCCCTGTTTCTTAAGACTCAATACAATCTTTCTCAGGATATCAAGATTTTCAAATACGATGCTTTCCGTAAACTCCAGTTCCAGAAGACCGTCGGGTATGTTGTACTTTTCTTTTATCTTCGTATAGCGTTTTACGAAATCCAGCTTATAAAACTGAAGCCTTGAAACGTTTATTGAAACCGGGACAACCTTTATCCCGGAGTCAATCCACTCACGCATATTTCTGCATACAGTTTCGAAAACGAACTGGTCAAGGTTAATGATGAAACCGTTTTGCTCAAACAAGGGTATAAACTTTCCCGGTGACATGAATCCGCTCTCGGGGCTGTCCCAACGTACCAAAGCTTCCGCGCCGACTATCTCTCCGGTGCTTACCTCGTACTTCGGCTGGAAATACGCCTTAAATTCACCGTTTGCAAGAGCCGTATCCATACGACGCTCAAGTTCTTTTTCGGCAATTACTCTCTCTCGTATCTCCTCCGTATAAAATGCGATATGGTATTCGGAGCTTCCTTTGATTGACTTCTGTGCCATATTTGCTCTGTCAATCATTTCACTTATCGAAAGCTCTCTGTCATCGTCTCCGGAGCAATATATACCGACATATATCTCGGGCTTATAATGCTCCTTTTGTATGTCTTCAAACCAACAGATATCGTCGATTATGGAGTATATGGGCTCAACAAGTTCATTCTTATCTTTATAAGGAATAATAACTGTATAGTTATCGGCTGAAATTCTTGCAAAGAAGCCCTCCTTGCCCTCAAGAGCGGCACGTATCTTCTGTGAGATAAACATGAGGAGCTTGTCTCCGACATCGTACCCGAATGTATCATTTATGTACTTAAAGTTCTGTATGTCCGCGTAAAACACCGCATAATCGGCTTCTTTATTTTCGCTGAGCATATCCTGAGCGTCCTTTAAGTACCTCTCATAGTTTATACCGCTCGTAAGTATGTCCGTGTCCACATATTTTGAGATATTTGTTTCATACTTCTGAATCGCGTAGGTTGTTCCTATAAGTGCAAAAAGAATATATGACGCAATAATTATGATGTAATTACAACACTTGTAAATCATTGAAGGAGCATGATTCATATTGTATACAGAAAAAACAGCGGCAAGCAGTGTCAGAATCAGAAACAGCGCCGATAAAGACAAAACCACCGTTATTTTCATTTTTTTAATTTCAGCCTTACTGTCTAAGATCTTATTCCCTCTTTTTTCCAAGGTTGTCTCCCCAATCTGAAAATATGTGAAAAAAATGCAAAAAAAAATACTTTTTTATGAAAATAGTACAATCTCATATTAGCATTGAGCACGTAGTTTGTCAAACTTATTATTAAAATCAACTAAATATTTTTCAATTTATCGATATTTATTAGTTAAAAAGTCAAAAAGGTGTGTACTTTTTCACAAACTCCTGCTATAATGTAAATTGTATTATCATGCGGAGGGGCACATAAATATGCAAAGTAAGCAAAAACCCAAGGTAAAAAATCATGTTTTGACGAAAACAAGTATTATCACCATTTTTATAATAATGGCATTTGTTTTCGCCTATGTATTCGTTATAGCCTATACGTACGGCAACCTTTTTTCCACCGGCAGCGACAATCTTCTCAAATCCACCGAGAGCTCTGCCGCGACTTTTTCAAAGGTTGTTGCTAACGGTATGTCTCAGATGAACTATCTTGCCTCCGGATTCACGGAGCATTTCAAGGAAAATGCGGATGAAAAAGAAGAGATAGCATATCTTAAATCCCTTATTTCCGGTTCATATTCATCTAACTGTGAGGCACTTACCTTTGTAAGTACCAACGGGCGTTTCTACACCTCAAAGGGTGGAAGCGGCACCGTCAACATGGAAAAATTCCTGAAAAATATAAGTACTTCCGAAATCGTTGTCGCATACGATGATGACAGAATTTCCTCCGATTATGCACACTTTCATAAGACAATTACCGTTGACGGAGAAGTAAAAGGATATCTTATAGGTACATATAACTTTGTAGCCGCACTTAACAAAACATACTCAAATGAGATATACAAGGACGAAGGTGTAAACATGCTTATAACCGACAAAGGATATATCGTTATAAGCACCTACGCAAACGCCGCTCTCGGGAAAATACCGAACAACTTTTTTGACTTTATTGACAAAAATAAATACAAGAGCTTTTCATCACTTATTGATGACAGCAAAAACAATAAAGAAGCCGCTGTAACCACCATTATCATCAATGACAACAAATATGTAGCGGCATTCGCACCTCTGGATGATTATCCGCAGTTTTACGTTGCACGAATCTTACCCTCAAGCGCTATTTTTGAACAGACGGGACAGCTTCTTGCTTTCGTAACCATAGCCTCCCTCTGCTTCTTCTTCGGAATAGTTCTCGTAGGTTACAGATATTATAAAACCATGACAGAAACAACCAAGAGAATCCAGAGCGTCGCACTTACGGATCCTCTCACCGGTTACGCAAACTTTGCAAAATTCAAGGCAGATGCGTCAGATATTTTAAGGGATAATCCCGACGATGAATATTATATCGCCTGTGCCGACATGGTCGGTTTCCGCTATATCAACGACGCATTCGGTTACGACACCGGTGACAAGATACTTATAAACATAACCAAGCAGGTAGACGCCTTGCTGCAGGATGACGAAATCTTTGCCCGTATTTCAGGCGACAAATTCATCATTTTGACCAAGCGTGACTTCAGTGATACCGACCACAATCTTTTCATTTATCAACTTACAGACAGAATCAGTACCATACAGCCGCTTGCAAAATCACACATAAGACTTGAAGTACAAATGGGTATCTACAAGGTACAAAAGGGCGACATAGAACGCATGTCAGTAAACGCGATGTATGACAGAAGCCTTGCCGCTCTTTATTCCATTGAGCATGTGGACACAGGTGTTTCCGTGTACGACGCCGCTCTTTACAATGAACAGATAACAAAGAAGGATATCGAGTCCAAGATGCATCAGGCACTAAAGGACGGTGAATTCCGCGTATATGTACAGCCTAAATACAGGACAGGTAACGGCAAGCTTGCCGCAGGTGAGGCGCTTATACGCTGGATTGACCCTGAAGAGGGCATAATTCCTCCTATAAAGTTTATACCGTTGTTCGAGCAAAACCGTTTCGTACACGATATCGACCTCTATGTTATGGAGGTAGTTTCAAGATTCTTGCGTATGAGACTCAACGAGGGGCTCCCGGTTGTACCTCTCTCCCTCAACATCTCCCCCGTTGAAATAACGATGCCGGATTTCAGAAATTCTTATATCTCGATAAAAGAGAAATACGACATACCGGACAAGCTCATCGAGCTTGAATTTACCGAGGGTATATTCTTTGAAAATGAGGAGCTTTTCAAGGAAATCATAGTTGACTTCCAAGAACATGGTTTCACGTGCTCCATGGATGACTTCGGTTCCGGTTATTCGTCACTGAATATTCTGAAGGACCTCCCGGTTGACACCTTGAAGCTTGATAAGTTGTTCTTCCGCGAAAGTGAAAACACAGCCAGAGACCGTTCAATCATAAGAAGTGTAATCGCCATGGCACGTTCACTCAACATCAAGACCGTTGCCGAGGGCGTTGAAACACTCGACGTTGTTGACTTCTTAAAGCTTGTCGGCTGTACCTTTATTCAAGGATACATCTATTCAAAGCCTCTTCCTCTGACAGAATTTGAGGAACGCCTGAACAATGAGAACCTTGATACGGATGACGGTATAGAATTTGACTTTGATAAATTTGAGGTTGTTCCGCTGGATATGCCTCTCTCAAACAGCCTTGACAGCTCACTGAGAAGAACCTATGCGGCCATCATCGAGATAAACGCCGGAGGAAACATCTATCATATTTATTATCCGGGTGACAGCAATGTAAGATTCGAAAGAATCCCCGAGCGCGGTTTTTATTCGTCATTCATGGATGATTTGGTTCCGGAGTACGTTCATCCTGCAGACAGAGAAAAAGTAAAGCAGCTTATAAACCCGCTCAGTCTTTCAAAGCACTTCAAAACAAATAATGAGCTTGACTTTGAGTACAGACATATGAGAAAGGACGGCTCCTACTCATGGATGAAGCTTCATGTTATAAAAGCGAGCGGCGGCCGTTCGGACAGCCAGATTTTCTTCGGATACTTCAATACAATCGATGATTATAAGGAAACGGAGGAATCTCTGACTGCTCTTAAGGGAAGATTCTCGGCTGCATATTCAAAATTCAACGGTGCGGTGTTTGAGCTTAATCTTAAAACAGGAAGAACAGAGCTGCTTGAAACACACTCAAACCTTCTCGCTGCCGTTAAGGATGTAAAAGAATATGAAATGCTCGGTTTATTCATAAGGGACAATCTTCTTCATCCCGATTATAAGGAAATACTCGCATCCGTGTGCTCACTTGAGCACCTGAGAAAATACTTCCTTGATGACAAGCATACGGATGACCTTGTAGTTGAGGTTTACGCACATCCTTCGCGTAAGGTTACATCCTACAACTGTTATGTTGCCACATTCATCGTTCAGGATGATAAGGAAAAAATCCTTCTCACGGTTGAAGATGCCACAGAAAAAAAGAATGAAGAAACAGGGCGTAAACTTCAAACCCGAATCACCGATATTGCTTTTGCAAACTACTATGAACGTGTAACCCGCGTTATACTTAATAAGGATTTGTATACGGCAACCGTGTACCCAACACACAGTGTTAAAAATGCCAGAGTGATTGAAGGAAAGTATAGTGTTCACTGGGCAAGCGTAAATGAAAACCTTGTAAAAGATGATGACAAAGAAACGCTTAACCAGCTTCTCAGTCTTGAGGGACTCTCAAGCTTCTACAGAGATGAGGACACAAACCAATTCAAGATTTCATTCCAGGAAAGACGAAATACAGACGAAGAAAACTATGAATGGAAAGAAATACTTGTAATTTCAATACCTGTAGAGCACATGGATGATGAAATTGTTTATCTTTTCAAGTATTCCATTAACGAGGAACGCGAAACCGAAAAGAACCTCAACGAGTATGCCCACAGACTCAGCTATTCACTTGCCATGTTTGACTATGCATACACGGTTGACTGCGACACGGAAAAGGTTGAGATAATAGGCGGACTCAAGTTTGACACAAGTATTTTCGAGCAGGATACTCTCTCCTATTCACAGATAACACTCATGATAAAGAATGATATCATTGATGAAGATGATCGTCCGCTGTTCAGAAGATTCACCTATCTTGATGAGCTTACCGAATATTTCCAGACACATTCGGCAACCATAACTAAATATTTCAAGCAATGCGGAAATGACAAGAACTTCGTTGAGGTTTCGGTTATCTACGGTGCAAGAGAGAAAAAGATTACATTGTTTATCCGTACAATCGAAAAAGCTCTTCTCAGTGACACTCATTTCTGGGATGAAAAGCCTGTTCAGGATAACGAGCCTTCCGATTACGAAGCGCCGGAAGTTTTCCCTGACGACACCGACGAAGAAAACGGTATTGTATAGCTAGCATTTTTTTGATAAAATATTGTCGCTGAAAAGAGGACATCTCTTAGAGGTGTCCTCTTTCGCATTTTATTAAAGGAGAGAAAAAATGGCAGAGAAAAAAGGTTTTTGGACAGAGTTCAAAGAGTTCATTTCACGGGGAAGCGTTATGGATATGGCAGTCGGCGTTGTAGTCGGCGGCGCTTTCACATCTATTGTCACGGCACTTGTTGACAGCATAATCAATCCCCTGATCACACTTATAAGCGGAAATGCCGACTTTTCAGACGTTGTGGTAGGTATCTTCCCCGTAGGTCAGCTTATAAGTGCAGTCATCAATTTCTTGCTCATCTCATTTGTTGTTTTCCTTATGGTAAGATCAATAAATGAATTCAAGGATGCAAGCGAGAAAAAGCTTCAGGAGCTTGCAAAGAAGAAAGCAAGCGGCGAAGAAATAGCTGAAGAAGAGGAAGAATCGGCACCTATTACGGAAACAAGCCTTCTTCTCGAAATACGGGACCTTCTTAAGGCACAGGCAGAATCACAGAAGTCAGAAAAATAAAAAGAGAGAAAGAGTCGATTTTTTATGAAAACGCTTTATATCGACTGCAGCAGTGCGGCCGCAGAGGAAATAACATCCAAGATACTTAAGGAGCTCTCCGAGGAAAAAAACTTCTCCATAAACGAGATCTCCCCCGACAGGATTATTATCTCAACAAAGACCTCCTCACACCCGCACTACCACCCGGTAAATCACTCTGAGGAGCAGAAAAAGACCGTCCTCAACAGGATTTCCAGAATCATCGGACATCTTGAATCGATTAAAAGGATGGTTGAGGACAACAGAGATGCAAACGAAGTGCTGACGCAGTTGTCGGCTGTTGCTTCATCTGTAAACAGTACTGCCAGGGTTATTATAAAATCGCATTTCAAGTACTCTATTGACAATGTGGTAGAGAAAAATGACGAGGAATCCATAGGCAAGCTCTACGGTCTTATCGATAAGTTCCTGAAATAATTTAAAAAGCGTTATCAGAAGACAAAGGCAACTCGGATTTTGGCCGAGTGTTCATAAGGCAGTTTTGCATTTGTTTTTTTCGAAAAAACTTAATCGGATTTTAAAGTTATTTTATCAGACAAAAATCGCCGTCAACAAATATTTGTTGACGGCGATTTTTATAAGTCTCGTATCGCTTAACTGCCACTTTAAGATTCATTTAAAGTTAGTTTCAGAAAAAATTAAATTTTCCGGAATATTCTTTTTTCATCAAAAAGGATGGTGATGAGAATGTCATATCAAAGTATTTTCAAGCGATACGAGATAAAATACCTGATAACGGAGGAACAGAAAAAAAGACTTCTTAAGGTCATGGAGCCGTACATGAAAATTGATAAGTACGGCAAAACAAATATCCGAAATATCTACTTTGACACCGACACATATGAGCTTATTCGGAAATCCATAGAAAAACCGATGTACAAAGAAAAACTCAGAGTACGGAGTTACGGCTGTCCGGGCAAAGACTCCGATGTATTTGTCGAGCTTAAGAAGAAATGTGACGGTATTGTATATAAAAGACGTCTTTCGCTGCCTGACGAAAAAGCAAAAAAGGCTTTCTTAAGTCATGAATCTCTTCCAATTAATTCTCAAATTGCACGTGAGATTGACTATTTTCGCAATTACTACGACACATTAAAACCGGTTGTTTTCCTCTCATATGACAGAGAAGCATATTTTACACTTATTGAAAGTGACCTTCGAATTACATTTGACAGTAATATTTTTTCCAGACTCAACGACTTCAACTTAAACTCAGACGTATACGGATATCCCGTGCTGCCAGCCGAAATGAGTATAATGGAGATAAAAACATCAAGTGCGATTCCCATATGGCTTGCAGGCTTTCTGTCTGAGGAAAAGATATACAAAACCTCGTTTTCAAAATACGGAGCAACATATCAAAAATACATAATGAATTATACGGAGGCGTAAAAAATGAACAATATACTTGATACTATTTTTACAAATACATCAACCACCGAAAACATAACTCTCTCCTGCTTCCTCATATGTGTTTTTTCGGCTCTCCTGCTCGGTTTTTTTCTGACACTCGCATACACTTACAAGGCTTTCCGCAGTTCTGAAAGTTTTCTTGTTACCCTCACGGTTCTTCCGTCGGTCATAGCGGTAATTATAATGATGGTAAACGGAAATCTCGGAGCCGGAATTGCGGTTGCAGGAGCTTTCAGCCTTATAAGATTTCGTTCAGTACCGGGAACGGCAAAGGAAATCGTTGCGGTATTTATCGCAATGGGAATAGGCTTTATAACGGGCATGGGATATATCACCTATGCAGCAATTTTTACGGCTATAATGTGCCTGTTTCTGATACTCAGTGAATTTGTATTCTCTAAAAGCGGAAAAAAGACAAGACTTTCAAGAACAATGAGAGTAACCATTCCCGAAAATCTTGATTACACAGATGTATTTGACGACATATTTGAAAAATATACTGATTCACACGAGCTTATGACCGTAAAGTCGGTAAACATGGGAAGTATGTTCAGACTCACCTACAACCTTAAACTAAAGGATGCAGGAGAGGAGAAAAATCTTTTAGACAGTATAAGGTGCAGAAACGGAAATCTTGAGGTAATGATATCTAATCAGGCAACGGAAGCAGCTACCTCCGTGCTTTGATAAGAGAGGTGTAAAAATATGTTAAAGCTTCATTTTTTACTTAAACGTAAAGGTTTATCAAGCACAGTTCTTTTTAAAGCCATAGCCCTTGGGCTGGTCGGTACAATAATACTTATCTGCTTTGCAGGCTGCGGCAGTGGAAAAACAACTGACAGTAAAGCAAATACAGCAAAAACAGGCAAGGTCTCTGACAGCAGCATTTTTTCCGAAAGGGATCTTGAACAAACCTATGATGAAAGCGTCGCCGAAAAAGTAACGCTCTCCGGAAATGAGAATGTTGAAATAACAAAAGAGGGCGTGTACGTGCTGAGCGGTACACTTGAAGATGCGTCCGTTGTTGTAAACGTCGGAGACAGCGAAAAAGTACAGCTTGTTTTAAGCGGTGTTAACATTACAAACGAAAACAAGGCCGGAATTCTCGTTGCAAATGCCGACAAGGTGTTCATCACAACTGATAAGGAGAGTAAAAATGTAATAAGCACAAGCGGTGAATTTGAAGCATACGGCGACATATCCAATATTGACGCGGCAATTTTTTCAAAGGATGACCTTACAATAAACGGATTGGGAACGCTTGATATAACTGCCGGAAACGGACATGGAATTGTTTCAAAAAATGACCTCCGAATCACGGGAGGAACTTTAAACGTCACCGCCGCCGAGCATGGACTGACCGGTAAGGATGCCGTCAAAATCGCTGCCGGTACAATAAACGTCACCACCGGCGAAAAGGGAATCAAATCCAAGAACTCTGACGAGACCGGCAAAGGACTCGTGTATATCTGCGGCGGTGAGATAACGATTTCCGCCGGTACAGAGGGCATTGAGGGAACTAAACTTTATATAAAGGGCGGAGAGATAGATATCACCGCAAAGGACGACGGCCTCAATGCCTCAAGCAATTTTGACGAGGATATCGAGCTTGAAATATCCGGCGGAAAGCTCCATGTCGATGCCGGCGGTGACGGCATCGACTCAAACGGCAGCATCCTCGTCAGCGGCGGTGAAGCTTACGTTTCCGGCTCCGTGTCCGACGGCGACAGCGCTCTTGATTTTGAAACCTCCGCAACAATAACAGGTGGAACATTTGTCGCCGCCGGCATGTCGGGAATGGCCGAGAATTTCGGTTCTGATTCCACTCAGGGAGCAATGCTTGTAAATGTAAGCACAAGACAGGAAAACAAAGAGATTGCCGTAAAAGATTCAGACGGAAATACGATTCTTTCGTGGACTCCGGATAAGTCATATAATTCCGTTGTTATAAGCACTCCCGATATTGTAAAGGGAAACACCTATACAGTATCACTCGGAAGCGAAAAAGCCACCGTAACTATGGAAAATATCATATACGGCGAAAGCACGGGCAATGCTCCGGGAGGCATGGGCGGAATGACGCCTCCCGACGGAAATAACAAGACTCCGCCGAACGATAATTTCGGAGACGGAAATGACGGAACTCAGGGAAAACCGGGAAACAAGGACGGTACACCCCCTGAAAAACCCGATTCCGAGACATAAAACCGGCTATTAAAGATTTTTAAAAAAGATGTAAATCAAAAAGGAAAAGCAAAGCTGTACAGCCTTGCTTTTCCTTTTTTAGTTATGCCAGTATTGAAGATTCAGCTACGTTTTCATACCTATGCCTGCTCCTTGTCATATGCCTCTCTTACGGCTTTCGCAAACTGGTCGGCACATGATGACGGACGCGGTCCGCAGGTGTTGCCGAGAAGCTTATCCTCTATTTCGTCAACGGTCATTCCGTCACAAAGCTTTGAGATGGCTTTGAGGTTTCCGTTACAGCCGCCGAAAAATTCGATATTTGATATAACATCTCCGTTTATATCAAATCTTATTGCCTGTGAGCATACACCCTCGGTCTGATAAACATATTGCATCTTAAAAATACCTCCGATTTTATTTTATAAGCTATAAAAATAAAAAACTTCACTCTCTATTCTAACAGGCGTGTCAATAGAAAAAAAGTCCTTGCACCAACAAAATATATTGTGTACAATTAGTTTAAAAACAATACGAAAAAAACAAAAAGAGGTATAGCATGTCAAACGAAAAAAACAAGGAAAAAGAAAAAGAGAAAAACACCAAAGAAAAGTTAACTAAAGACAAAAATCAGAAAAATAAGAACCCAAAAGAAAAAAACGCCAAGGAAAAGTTAGCTAAAGACAGAAATCAGAAAAATAAGAATCCAAAAGAAAAAAACGGCAAGGAAAAAAATAAAGAGGGCTTTCTCTCCTGGCTCAACTTGTCAGATATCGCTCTTTCCGCTGTTGTTCCCGACAGCGAGATGCAGAAGCTTGACAACCAGCTGTGCTTTGCCCTGTACGTATGCTCAAAAGAGGCTGTAAGAAAGTATAAACCGTATCTTGATCCGCTCGGGCTGACTTACACGGGGTATATAACTATGATGTGCCTTTGGGAAAAAGACGGGGTCAATGTAAAAGAACTCGGAAAACGCCTTTTCCTTGATTCCGGAACTCTTACTCCCCTTCTTAAAAAGCTTGAGGGTCGAGGATATGTCGAGAGAAAACGAGACTCTCATGATGAGAGAAACATGATTGTTTCCTTAACGGAAAAGGGTCAGGAGCTGAAAAAAGAGGCTGCCGATATCCCACGAAACCTTTTAAAGGAAATACCCATAGGAAACGCAAAGGCTCTCCTTCTTCTCCAAACACTCCAGCAGCTTATGGAAGAATTTTCGGAAAGCGAAGAGAAAGAAAAACAAGGCTGAACTCTTTTATCAGATAAAGTTCAGACACATAAAAACACCTCATACAAAAGACAATTGTCTTTTTGTATGAGGTGTCTTGTTATACCTGTTTCCGTTTTCTGAAACGGCTCCGAATTACCTTCGGACCGCCTCTTCAAAAAACTCCTGTTTTAAACTTTAGAACTTGCGCTTCATTGCGCCTGTCGGACAAGCCTCTACACAAAGTCCGCAGGTTGCACAGTAGGATGCTGCTTCAGCCTTCGGGAACATAGGATTGATAATTGTTGAGAATCCTCTGTTGTAAAGACCGATGAACGTCTTCTTCGCAACCTCTTCACAGGTTCTGTAGCAAAGTCCGCAAAGCACGCACTTGTCGGGATTGTGCTCGATAACGTCGGCAATCTCGATAAGAGGTCTGTTATGAACCTCACCCGTGAAATTACCCGGACGGATATCGTACTTGTTTGCGTACTTTATGAGCTTACAGTCATAGTAGTCATGACAACCGCACTCAAGGCAACGCGAAGCCTCTGCCTTTGCCTGCTCCTCGGTAAATCCGAAGTATACGGGATCAAAGTTATGCTTTCTTGCTTCTGGAGTAAGACCCGGCATCTTTTCACGTGACTGCTTCGGTCTGTCCTCAAACTCCTCAGCGGTAACCTCACGCTCAACAAAGTACGGAGCCTTGTAACGAACGTCGTCACCCTCAAGGTAGTTGTTTATGCAGAATGCAGCCTTCTGTGCCTCGGCGATTGCCTCAATGGCAATACCTGCACCGCTGTTTGTAACGTCACCGGCAGCAAATACATTGTCGATATTTGTGCGGAACGTCATCTCGTCACATACAACCGTGCCCTTGCGTGTAAGGTCAACGCCCTTCACTCCGTCACAGTTTGCAACCTGACCTATGGCCATAAGTACATTGTCAACCTTTATGTCTTCAACGGCACCCTCTATGGGAACAGGTCTGCGGCGGCCTGACTCATCCGGCTCGCCGAGCTCCATCTTCTGAAGCTTTATGCCTGTAACGTGGCCGTTCTCGCCGTAAATCTCGAGAGGATTTGTGAGGAACTTGAAGATAACTCCCTCTTCCTCAGCCTCTTCAATCTCAATGTCGGCAGCCGGCATCTCGTTACGTGTTCTTCTGTAGATAACGTATACTTCCTTAGCACCGAGTCTTACTGCGGTACGGCATGCGTCCATTGCAGTGTTACCGCCGCCGCATACAGCTACGCGCTCACCGATAACGGGCTTCTCTCCGAGACCGAGTTTTTCAAGGAAGTAGATACCACCTTCAACGCCCTCAAGTTCTTCACCCTTAACGCCCATAGGAACGGATGTCCATGCGCCGATAGCGATAAGAACTGCGTCATATGTCTTTGTAAGAGTATCAAAGTCGATATCCCTGCCGAGCTTTACACCGTTTTTCATCTCAACGCCCGATTCTGCGATGATTGCAATCTCAGCGTCGAGAACCTCCTTCGGAAGTCTGTACTGCGGAATGCCGTAACGAAGCATACCGCCCATCTTCGGCTGCTGGTCAAAAATAGTTACTGCGTGTCCGTATTCGCGGAGCTTTACAGCTGCGGTAAGACCTGCAGGACCTCCGCCGATAACAGCAACGCGCTTGCCGCTGTCTCCGGCTACCGGAATCTTATATGTGTTTCCGCTCTCAAGAACCTTGTCAGCTGCAAAAGCTTTAAGGAACGCAATTGAGATAGGCTCCTCTACAAGCTTTCTGCGGCAGGCATCCTCACAGGGATGCGGGCAAACACGTCCGATAGATGCAGGAAGCGGGAATGCATCGTAAACAGTAGAAACTGCCTCAAAGTATTTTCCGTCCTTTATCTCATTTACGTATTTCTGACAGTCTGTCTTTGCCGGGCAGTTGAGCTTACATGGGCCGCGGCAATCACCTGTGTGGTCGGAAAGAAGAAGCTCAAGAGCGGTTCTGCGCGCGCGTACAACACGCTCGGAATCCGTATGAACCTTATAGCCCTCCTGCGGCTTAGCCGAGCATGCACGAAGAAGTTTCGGCACACCCTCAGCCTCTACAACGCACACACCGCATGCACCGTAAATGGCAGTATCCTCGCTGAAACAAAGAGTAGGAATCTCGATGCCTGCTCTTTTTGCAGATGAGAGTATGGTGTCGTCGGCATTTGCCTCAACTTCTACTCCATCAATAAAATATTTAAAAGACATTGAAAATCCCTCCTTATTTAACTATTACTGCACCCTGACGACATACTGTCTTACAGTTGCCGCACTTGATACACTTGGTTATGTCTATGATATATGGCTTTTTAACTTCACCGGAAATTGCTTCAACCGGGCACTTTCTTGCACAAGCGCTGCAGCCGATACACTTATCGGGATCAATTGAGTATGTAATAAGGTTTACGCACTCGCCTGCCGGGCAACGCTTCTCCCTGATATGTGCTTCCATCTCATCACGGAAGTACTTGATAGTGGTGAGAACCGGGTTCGGAGCTGTCTGTCCGAGACCGCAAAGCGCACCGTCCTTGATAGCGTAGCAAAGCTCTTCGAGTTTCTCGATGTCGCCCTCTTCGCCCTCGCCCTTAACTATTCTGTCAAGGATTTCAAGCATACGCTTTGTTCCTATACGGCAATGTATACATTTTCCGCAGCTCTCTTTTGCCGTAAAGTCGAGGAAGAACTTCGCCATACCTACCATACAGGTTGACTCGTCCATTACAACCATTCCGCCGGAGCCCATGATAGCACCGGTTGCACCGAGAGCCTTGTAGTCGATAACAGTATCAAGGAGTGATGCGGGTATGCAACCGCCGGAAGGACCGCCGAGCTGTACAGCCTTAAACTCCTTATCATCGCGGATGCCGCCGCCGATGTCGTAAATAACCTCGCGGAGAGTTTTACCCATCGGTATCTCAACGAGTCCGCCGCGCTTAATCTTACCTGTAAGCGCAAATACCTTTGTACCCTTGGAATCGGGAGTACCCATAGCGGCAAACGCATCACCGCCGTTGCTTATGATCCATGCAACGTTTGCATATGTCTCAACGTTGTTGATGTTTGAAGGCTTAAACCAGTAGCCTGACTGTGCAGGGAACGGCGGCTTAAGACGCGGCATTCCGCGCTTACCCTCAAGAGACTCGATAAGAGCGGTCTCTTCACCGCAAACGAATGCTCCGGCACCTGCTTTGATTCTCATCTTGCATGAGAAGTCAGAGCCCATGATATGGTCTCCGAGGAAGCCGCGATCGGTTGCCTCTTTTATGGCGTTTTCAAGTCTTACGATAGCAAGAGGATACTCGGCACGAACGTAAACGATCGCCTCCTGAGCTCCGATTGCATACGCACCGATAAGCATACCCTCGATAAGTGTATGCGGGTCACCCTCGATAACGGCACGGTCCATGAATGCGCCCGGGTCACCCTCGTCGGCGTTACAGATAAGGTACTTCTCAGTTCCCTGTGAAGCCTTTGCAGCACGCCATTTGAAGGCTGTTGAGAAGCCTGCGCCGCCACGTCCCTTAAGACCTGACTTGTCGATTTCTTCAATAACGTCATCCTGAGTCATTCCGCCGAGAACCTTCTTAAGAGCCTCATATCCGCCCTTTTCGATATACTCGTCGATGCTCATCGGATTTATGATACCGCAGTTACGAAGTGCGATTCTTGTCTGTTTTTCAAGGAAGCTTGCATCCTCTGCGGAAATGGTGAGAGGCTCAAGTTTTGAAAGGTCGCCGCTTGTTACGGCGTCATGAATGGTTGCGGCATCCTCTTCCTTTACTCTTACGAGTCTGTGAAGGGTTCCGTTGTCCTCATAGACGTCAACTATAGGCTCAACAAAGCACATGCCGATACAGCTTGTGATGGTAACGACAGCGTTTGTCGGGTTTGACGCAGCAAAGAGCTCGTCGAGCTTTGCGTGTACTTTTCCGGCACCTGCGGCAAGTCCGCAGCTACCCTCTCCGATAACTATTTTCATTCTGCGTCACCTGCTTTCTGTGCCAATTCACGAAGAATGGTCTTAGTTTTGTCCGGTGTAAGGCTTCCGTATGTCTCTCCGTTTATCATCATAACAGGTGACAAACTGCAACAACCGAGACATGCAACGTGCTTAAGAGTGAAAAGTCCGTCGTCGGTTGTTTCACCGTCAACTATACCGATTTCATCCTTAATGGCAGAAGCAATAAGCTCTGAACCGTTTACGTGGCAGGCTGTACCCTGACAAAGCATGATTAGATACTTTCCTACAGGCTTAAGTCTGAACTGAGTGTAAAAGGTAGCAACACCCATTACCTTTGCCGGAGCAACACCGATTTCTTCTGCGATGTGATAAATAACATCTACCGGCAGATAACCGTATATACCCTGTGCTTTTTGCAGGATAGCAATAAGGCTGCCCGGAATGCTCCTATAGTGATCAAGAGTCTCTTTTAAGAGAGAAAGATCGCTATGATTCTGGTTGCAACAACAATCCAAAATAATTCCTCCTTCATAGTTTTTGTTATTGTTAAAGATTTATTTTGGCTTAACCACTAACTTTAATATGATAACATAAATCGCCCAAGGAAATAAACCCCTTGAGCGATATTTTTTCGGGTATTTTTGACAAACATTTCACATGTTATCTATACCAAATGTATGCAAATGCATTACACATTTTACTTTTGTAACATTTACTGTTGTTTAAGGGTAAATCATGTGCGTGTCGCGTGCGTTCAACCTACAAACTGAAAGACACAGTACAGCACGTAGATACACAGAAGCAGAATTCCCTGTGCCCTGAAAAGCTTACCCTTGAAGAGCGCCGGGACGGTCAATATAAGCGATACTCCGAGCATAACCGGAATGTCCACAACGAGGCTTGCATTCATACCTGCGATAAGCTTGCTCGCCGGTATATAGAACGGATTCAGCGTGATTGAAAGACCGCTTACGAGGACGAGGTTGAACATGTTCGCACCGATTATGTTACCGAGGGAGAGAAGTCCGTGACCCTTTCTGAGTGACTGAATGGCTGTTACAAGCTCCGGCAGCGATGTACCGAGTGCCACAAACGTAAGCGCAATTACAGACTCAGGAACACCGAGTCCCTGGGCAATTTTCGTGCCGTTATCAACAAGAAGATTTGCTCCGACAGCAATGAGAGCCGCTCCTATAACCAAGAGCACGATTTCCTTCACAAGCGGTGCTTTTTCACTTTTTTCAAGTTCCTCTTTAAGCTCATCGTTTTCAGGTATTTCAGCCGCACCGTCAGCCGTTGACAGTTCATGATTTTTGTTTCCTCTTACCGCAGTCCTTATCTGAAGAGCCATATAAACCGCAAAGATAAGAAGGAGAACTATGCCGACAACTCTTGAAAAATAGCCTGTTGTGTACGAGATAATCGAATAAAATACCGCTGCCGTAAAGAAAAACGCAACAGGAATTTTAAGCGTCTCCTTGTTTACCGTTGACGGCTTTATAGCTATCGTAAGAGCGCAGATGAGAGCCGTGTTGCAGATGATAGAGCCTATAGCGTTTCCGTAGGCAATCTCACCGTGTCCCTGTACCGCGGACGTTGCCGAAACCATAACCTCCGGCAATGTAGTACCTATGGACACAACTGTCGCACCGATAAGAATATCCGGCACGTGGAATCTTTTTGCTATTCCTGTAGCTCCGTCTACGAACCAGTCACCGCCTTTTATGAGAAGAACAAGTCCGAGTGTGAATAATAAAATGGGAACAACCATTTTTCAGGGCCTCCTTATTTGACCGTAATCTGTCTGTTGATTTACTACCTTATACCTGTCACGAAAATCTCTATGCCGATTGCTATGAGAATCACGCCGCCGAGTATGTTAGCTTTGTCTCCGAGCTTTTCACCGAAATTCTTTCCGGCAAGAAGTCCGACAAGACAAATAACCATTGTGACCGCGGCGATTATGAGTGCGCACACAAATGCCATAAGCGGTCCGTAATCGGAAATTGTAAAGCCTACCGACAATGCATCTATGGATGTTGCCACACCCTGCACGAAAAGACCTCCGACGGTGAGCCTTGAAACCTCATACTCCTCACCTTTTGTCTTTCTTTCAACGCCCTCTCTGACCATGTTCACGCCTATCGAGAGAAGCAGAATCAGAGCAATCCACGGAATGAACGTCTCGAATGACTTAAAATACTGCAATATAGTATGCACACAAAGCCACCCGATCATCGGCATAAGCGCCTGAAAAAATGCAAATGTTCCCGCAATACAAGCGGTTTTTTTCTTCGTCATATGCGGTTCATTGAGACCGTTCGCAATAGATACCGAAAACGCATCCATAGCAAGCCCGATACCGAGAAGAATGCTGTTAAAGAAAAAGACAAAATCCCATGTCATTTTTCTATCCTCCATTTCCTTTTGCAGACTATAAAAAAGACCCACGTGCGGCGCTGTCACGTCACACATGAGTCTCGCAATTTAAAACAAGCCAGGCGCCTTTTTGCACCATGATGTTGACTTGCTACGCATACGCGTCTGCTACTCCCTCACAGGAATTTTTCATTGCACGCATTATAGCACAGTGCTATGAAAGAAGTCAATACACGTCACGGTTTAATCTGTTATACAGTTCTAATGATATGTATAGTTCATTTTCTTCAAAAATATAACCGGAATTTGCGAAAATACATTTTTTCGTTTGACAACAGCATATAGCTTTGATAAAATACTGTAGCAATACGGAGACGTATCGAAGTGGTCATAACGGGGCTGACTCGAAATTCGTTGGATTAGTGTCATTTTCGTCCGATGAGAATCCAGTATTTATGCGGGGTCACGCAGTTCGAAAAACCGAATATTTTGCTGTTCTTTCCGTCAGTTCTTTCCAAAAGTTTTTTCTTTGCAAAAAACATCAGGAAAATGGCGGGCTGACATATACGGAAGCGTATCGAAGTGGTCATAACGGGCCTGACTCGAAATCAGGTAGCCTTCACGGGCTCGTGGGTTCGAATCCCACCGCTTCCGCCATCGAAAAATCCAGTAACCATGCGGGTTTCTGGATTTTTTCTTTTTTATGCCCACACCAAAAATCATCCGATTTTCAGCTGTTCTTTCCATAGTTTTGGAAAGAACAGCTTTTCTCTTTATTTCCTGCATTTTTTCGCTGCTGTCTCCCACTTACTGCCGAAATCCACAGTCTCAGGCAACGCCATTCCGCTGACCATTGCCTGCGCCGAGGACAGTTTTGAAGTGTAGTCAAGGTGGGCATAGATGTTAGCGGTGGTGGAAAAATCGCTGTGCCCGAGCCACTCCTGAATTTGTTTCAGCGGAACGCCGTTTGCAAGCAAGAGTGATGCACAGCTGTGCCTTAAATCGTGAAAACGCATTCTTTTACAACCGTGCTTTTGGATATACTGTGGGAAATAACTTGTCAGATATTCCGGTCGCATTAAATCACCAAGCTCGTCTACAAAGACATAACCGTCATATTCGTAGTTGTAGCAGTTGCCGCAGACCTTTTTGTTGACTTCCTGTGCCGCTTTTACTTCTTTGAAATACTCCGCAAAGCTGCCGACAAGCGGAAGTGTACGCATACTGGATTTTGTTTTTGCAGAGTCCTGTGCGTACATTTTTGTTTTTCCGTCCACTTGCAGCGATGTGACCGTGTGCCGTATGGTGATTGTGCCACGCTCAAAGTCTATTGCATCCCATTTCAGCCCGCAGACCTCGCCACGACGCAAGCCGTAGAAAGCGGCGACTAAAACTGGAAGTTCCAGCTTTGTCCCTTTAACTGCTTCAAATAAATGCTGCAGTTCTTCTGCATCAAGGAATACAGGCTGATAATCGTTCTTTTTCGGGCGATCCACTTTCATTGCCACATTCTGCGTAACAAGGTCGGTTTTCATTGCGTATTTCAGCGCCTGATGAATAACAGCGTGATAGTGAATAACCGAGTTTGGCTTGACCGTTTTCAGCTTTTCGGAATAGAATTGCTGAATGTGTCTTGCCTCTAATCCCTGAAGCGTTACCGCCTTCTTACGAAAATACGGCTCAATCACCGATTTCACCATTTGCTCGTAAGAGCTGAATGTGGTTGCCTTAACACGCACCTTGACGATGTCCAGCCATTCGAGCAGATAGTCTGCAAACGGCATATCGGAAGCAAGCTCGCCGACTTCCTGCGGCGGCACGAATTCACTTCTGATTCGTGCAAGTTCGGCTTCGGCTTTGCGCTTGTTGCCCTTTTCGGGCAGTCCCGTGGAAAAGTATTTCACACGGCGTTTTCCGTTGTTGTTATAGTAGCTTAGCACTACATAATAAAAACCTTTTTTAACTTGTAGGTGTCCTGATACCATTATTTTTAACTCCTTTCATTATACATCACAGGAAAGACCTACACCGACAAGCCTATTATAGCTTGCCGGCATAGTTCTTTCCATTCTGCAAAAGTCACCCGCTGTACACTTTAGTTCGAATTAACGGTCGTCTCTGTTGCGTTCTCGTTGGCGTTTCAAAAGCTCCAATCCTTTCAGAATATCTCGCTTGATTTGCTCATCGCTGTAATTTTGCGGAAAGTATTTGCGAAGCTCGTCACGAGGCAGCTTGATTTGTTCCTTTTGATTTGGTTTTTCTTCCGACAAAATAGCGTAAATAGCGTCGGCGGTAAGCAAGCCGTCCTGTGACATTTTCTTCAGCCTGATACTCTGTGCGTGGGACGGCGTGCAGTCATTCATATTGATTGCGTCAAGCAAAGTGAGCTGTTCATCACGGTCAAGGTAGGAGATTTCTACCGCAGGGTTGAAAGCGATTTTGTTTTCGTCTACCATTGAAAGCAGTTCGGAAATTAAGTAAGTTAAGCGGATATATCTTCGCACTTGGTCTTTGCTTTCACCGGCTTCTTCGGCAACCTTTTCTACACTAAGCAACTTCTCTGCAACTTGCACAGAAGTTTTACCTTGGTGCTTTATGGCGTCCAGCTTCATCTTATACGCAAAGGCTTTTTCGCTTGGCAGTATTGTTTCTCTTTGCAGATTTGCGTCCACCATTGCGATTACCGCTTCGTCGTCTGACATCTCACGGACGATTACAGGCATTGTTTCAATCCCCAGCACCTGACACGCCGCAAGCCTTCTGTGTCCTGAAATAAGCTCGTAGCCGCCGTCAGGCAGAGGTCTAGCAAGTGCCGGAGTTATCGTTCCCACCTTGCGTATACTCTCAATCATTCGCTCCATTTCCTCGTTATTCAATATCTTAAAGGGGTGATTCTTAAAAGGGTGAAGTTCGTCAAGAGGTATGTTCTGCACACGCTCCAGCTTTGCGTCGTCACGCTCCGCCTGCGTTGTAAACAGGTCGTCCAGCGTCGGTAAAGTAAAATCTGTTTTTCGTTTTGTCATCGTTCGTATCCTCTCTTTCTTGATTTATTAAGTCCGAAATATCGGCTTCGCATATTCTCCTCAATGAGAATGTTTTCTTTGATTTTAGGGTTATCCTCTATAATCCTTGCCGCTGTTTTCCTGTCCTTTCGGAGCTGAGCCAGAGCCTTTGTGCAGTCATCTCGCTTGGCAACAAGCTTTGTTTTTTCGTCGGGATTGTGGCAAGAATCAATATCTCGGTAGAGCATTTTGCGATAATCCGATATGAGTTTAATTTCTGAGTCTGTGTTTTTTATAAATACTTCCACAGAAGAAATATCGGTCAGGTGATTGTCGTAAATGAGCTGTACCTGTGCGGTGTGGCGGTCAAGCCAACGGCAGGCTTCACGCATTTCGGGCGATAACGGCTTGTGTTTTTTATCCTTAGGAAGCACGCCGAGCAGATATAAATATCTGAAATACAACGCTTTAAGACCCGTAATCTTTTTGGCGGTTTTTAAGTTGCCTTTAACAAAGTGCGCCTTTTGAATTGTTACACCAAAGCTCTTTTTTTCGGTAAACTCATAGTATAAGCGGTAAGCTTCCTGTGGGTTGTTTTTCAGTGTATCTCTCATTCGCTCATAGATTGCATCACGGTCATAGGCTTCTCCTAAGCGGTACAAACGAGTCGCTTTTTTGCTGTTGACAGAGCGAATGGTGGCGTACTTATGATATGGGTTAAGGTCGATTACATATCCGAGCTGTTTCATAACATAGGTAAAAGCTTTGGGATTTGTACTCATCGTAAGCGCTTTATCTATCGCCTCACGCATTAAATTGTATCGGGTAGGCTCGCCATTCTTTTCTGCAAAGTACAGCTTGCGTGGCGTCTTTCCTTTAGGATTTTTAATAACCGTCAAACCGTTTTCTTTGCAAAGCTCATCGGAAATACTGCGCAGTTTCCAGTATGCTCCCTCGTTGCAGTTAAACTTCTTACCGTTCCACATATTCACCGAATTAATGACCAAATGATTGTGATATGTGCCGGTGTTAAAGTGCGTAGCGACCAGCACTTGGTACTGATCGCCCCACATTCTTTTGGCAAGTTCAACGCCCAGCTTGTGAGCAAGTTGCGGCGTGACTTCGCCTGTTTTGAAGCTCTGATATGCGTGATAAGCCACATTGCCTACCGTCTTATCGAAGCGTTCTTGTACCGCTTTCATCTCGGCAAAAGCTGTCTCTGCGGTGCAGTTTACGCCCGTCACATACATTGCTTTTTCTTCACCGATTACGGTTTTTCTCTCGTCGCTTGCGTAGTGAAGTGCCTTGCAAATATCGCTGTAAATCGTCTTGTCCGGGTTCGCCGCATAACTTAAAACACGGCTGACGCTGTCGGTTACAGCCCATATTTTTGTTACTGCCACGGCGAATCACTTGCGCTTTCCGGCTCGCCGATTGAGTGATAAGCCTTCAATAATTTGCTCACAACATCGTTGAAGTTTGCATTTACATTGGCTTCTGAAAGCGACTTCCAATTGTCACGAAGTGAGGTCAAACCTCGGTAAGCTTCGTAAAATTCCTGTGGCAAAGTTGCCTGAACCTCCTTGCCCAATCCGAGTTTTCTAAGGTATGCAGAGAGCGAAAGACCGCATTTTTTAGCGGCAGCTTCCATTTTTCTTTTTTCTCCCTCAGTCACTCGGATATTGATTGCAGTTGTTCTTTGTCTCATATATTTTCATTCCTTTCTCCTAAAAATCGGGGTTACAGGGGCGGCAAGTCCCTTTCGGCAATTTGCCGCCGGTTTTGTGGGTTTCAAAGGCAACACAAAACCTATGCTCGCTATCCTTACGGATTGGCATTACCTGTATAGCCTTATATCCACTTTCTCAAAAAGTGACGATAGTGACGGCTGTGACGGCTTTTCCTATATAGCGGATTTATTGTCATCGCCGTCATTGCCGTCATTCTTTTTTAAGTAAATCAGTCGGCTTGTACCGGTGCGTTTTGTTTTGTATTCGATGCCTTGCGGCTGAAAAACTTCCGAAGAAAATCGGGCAAGCATTTTGGTCACGACATTCGGTGTAACCTCGGTTTCGTTCATCTGCGTTATAAGTTGGGTTGCAGTGCCTCGCCATTCTTTTACTTCCGAAATATAATCAACCAGCCGGAAAATAAACTTCGGAATTTCTTCACGGTGAATATCCTCCATATCCTTTCGCTCGACTAATTCCCACAAGTGACTGCGGTTGTCAAACTTCAAGGTCAGCTCCTGATATGCAATATCTCGACCGGTGGCAAGCAGCGTTCCGGTTTCGTTAGCACGGCTGCGCTTCAAAACAAAATTCGTATCTGCCGCACCTGTGATACCGGTGGAGCCTGATACCTCGTTGAATGGGTCGCTGACATCTTTCAGCTTCCTAACATGGTGAACAACCACAACAGCAATGCCGTACTTGTCCGAAATATTTTTCAGCGCCGATACATCGTCGTAGTCGCCTGCATACATTCCGTTTTTTCCGCCGGTGCTTTTTGAATCTCGAACCTTTTGAAAGGTGTCGATAATGACAAGCTTTGTTTTCGGAAAGTCGGAAAGATACTGTTCGATTTGCTGTTCCAAACCGGTGCCGATTTGAAAACTCGTTGTGGCAATGCGAAGTTCAGGCGGCGCTTCATCGGTGATTTGATACAGGCGGCTTTGTATTCTTGCGTAAGTATCCTCCAAACAGAGATAAAGTACATCGCTCTTGTGGGTTTCAAATTCCCACACAGGCTGTCCTCTCGCCACTTGAATACCGAGCCAAAGCATCAGCCAGCTCTTACCGATTTTACTTGAACCCGAAAGCACACTTAGTCCTTGCGGTATCAAGCCGTTCACCACAAATAAGGTTTTTCTCATCGGCGTTGACAGCAGCGTGTCCGCATCGATTGTTTTCAGCTTTTCAACTTGCATTCTTCACACCTTCTTCCATAACATAATTGATGACATTGACCTTCGGAATCTTAAAAGCGTTTCCGATTTTAACGCCGGAGATATATCCGTTGTTAATCAAGTCGTATGCCAAGTGTCGGCTTACGCCGAGCATTTGTTGAAGCTGAGCTACCGTAACAATGTCCGGATAGTCCGGGAACATCATCTTGTAAAGCTCTTTCAATTCTGTTTTTCTCATCTTCTTAACCTCCTTTGTGAGAAAAAAGCTGCACGGTATGTACAGCTATGTAAGAGGCAACAGATAGAATGGAGGTTTCTTTCTGTTGCCGTTTCGCCGTTTTACCCGAATGTCGTTTTTGTTATCCCTGCCCCCATCTCAGCGGCGTTGCTTCGCTTTCGTCGTCTCCGACTGTCATCGCAAAGTCATATCCCATTCGGACGGTCATTCGATTTTAGAAAATCAATTCTATTGCAATTTTAATTTGCAAATTTATTATAGCTGTGTATTGACACGAAGGCAATACTTTTGTATAATGTTATTTGTAGTGATATGGATTTGATAATTATTCAAAAATTCTCATTTTCTAAAACGGAGGTCTTAGCAATGAGCGAAAACCTACTCCAAACAGAAGATAAATACAGTGCCGTGTACTTTGGATTTGTTCCAAATAGATGGCACGTAACGGACGACGAAAAATCTTGCGTTCTTTCCGTGAACGGCGAGTACAATTACTCAAAACTGCTTGAGTTGTATAACGCTATCGAGGTCGATAGACGAGAAACGATTGCTTTGGCTGTTACCGGCAAAAAAGAATTTGCTTTATCGGATGGTGAACTTACTCAAATCAAGCAGGATACTGCCGATACGCTTGCTCGTTTGCGGGCCGTTACACAAAAAATAAATTCTGCATTTGACCTTCTTCCTATGGGCGACAGCAGAGCTTATATCTCACCGATGAACACCGCTTCTGTCTTTTTTTCACCGGGCGAAGGAATTTTGAATTTTCTCTATGCTGATTTTGATTCGGCGTATAATGAAGGCCTGAATCGCACAAAAAAAGACTTGCCTGATGAGACAAGTCTTGATATTTCTTTACTGACCGAAAAAGAAAAGAAATTTTATTATTATTTGGCTTTAACCGAAACGCAAAAACGCTTTAAGCCATTGATAGAAGCTTCGCTGTTTACAGCGGAATTTCCGCCGATTCTGCTTCATTGCTCAAAGCAGGAGTTGACGGACTATTACCAGTACCTTAAAAAAATGCAAAATAATCTATTGCACTTAATTGAAGCGACATTTGACGAGAATTTTTGCGACGGATTTTTCAATCGCCTAACCCACAAAACGAGATTTGCAGGCTACTGCCGTAAGCAAGGATTGCCGACAGAGCAAAAGCGAACGATTGTGCATAGCATCAGCATTGTTGATGCAGAACATCAGGTGGAAAATGTACTTGAGGGCTGTGTAGAGAGTGATTTTGATTTGGATATCAAAATGGCTGCTGTTTCGGAGGTTTCTCCGAGCGTTCAAAATAATTTGGATAAACTCGGCTTTACTATGCCGGAAATGATTGCCTTGTCTGCAATGCAAGCCGATGAGTACGAAACCTGTATTTGTGAAAGTATTGAACAGCAAATTGAGTTTGAACTGATACAGTTGTTGAAGTCCGACATCGGAATTCGTAAATGCAAACGCTGCGGTAAATATTTTATTATGAAGGGCAATTACGATACTAATTACTGCGACCGCATTTCCGAAGGCGAAACCCGCAACTGCCAGGACTTAGCCGCACAGGAAAACTATAAAAAGAAAATGGCGAACAATGCCGCCATTGGGTTGTATCAAAAGTATTATAAGCGCTATGCCGCCCGTGTGCGTGTAAGGCAGATTAAAGAGCCCGATTTTAAGAAATGGAAATATCAAGCGATGACAAAGCGCGACGAATGCTCCGACGGCAAAATCACCCTTGCGGAGTTTGAGGAGTGGTTGGAAGCCAGCTTCCCGAATAGAAGAAAGAAAGTCGATATATAACAAATGAGGAGCATTTTCGTTGCTCCTCATTTTCTAATGTTTATTTATTTGGGTATTCTTTATAATATTTACCTTGCAATTCGCTGCCGTTTGATTTTTTATTGAATCCGCCCCATTGCTTAAAGAAAAACGGAACGTTATTCTTTATTGCAAGATCTCTGAGTTCAATGACCCAACTCTCGTCCATTGGCCTACTTTTCACTCCGGATTCCCCGCCGACAATTAGCCAATCAATACCTAAAAGGTTAATATCAGATATAGATTCCAGCAAAGGCTCTGCCGATATAAATTTAACTTTTGCTCCTGTTTGTTTTAAGTCTTCACAACGATATATTGCTTTTTGATTTTCAACTGATACTCCCATCCAAATATTATCTGTCCAGTTAATTTGGGATGAAAGCGCTAAAAGGCGTTTTGAACGTTTTGTAAGGACTTGAAAGGTATGCCAGCTCGCTTCATTCATAGTCTTAAATATTGCAAGTATATCTTCATCAGAAATATCGTCATGAAATAAATCGGACATTGAATCCACAAAAATTCTACGTGGCTTTACCCATTTTAAAGGCTTTTGAAATAAATCCCTATGAACTGTCACCTTAAATCCATTTACATATCTTGCATTACCCATAGCCTTTAATCTTTTCGCAAACGAAGCCGCATAGCAATGTTCGCATCCTTCAGAATACTTTGTGCAGCCAGTGGTAGGATTCCAAGTTTCTTCCGTCCATTCTATTTTAGTTGGCATATTAATCTCCTTTTGCAGTCGAAAATTTCACAGTGCCATCTCTATGAAATTCGGCTCCATATGTACTTCTCAACGCATCCTTAATATCATTTTTATAGCCATCACTTGGGAAAACAGGATGTTCGTCTAAGTCTGCATATATTGTTTTGAGATAAAGCGGATTGTCGTGTTTATACTTGTTGTAGATGTATTTGGCAATATCTTTTATAAAATAACAATCTTCATCTGTTGGGGAATCAACAACCCCGTCACCGTTTAAATCAAGTTGGAGTTGAAGCTCATTGCCGTGGGTATTTTTTAAAGAGGATTTATCGCCAAAAGTTTTCCAAGCAACTTTTTTCATCAAAACAAAACCTTTAATATTTGTACAGCAATGAATTAAATCATACAACAGACCATTTGTTTGAGTATAGAATGAAAATGACGCAATATACTGATTGTTAGTTTTAAAGTGAGTGCTACTTTGTATAATTGATATTATAGAAGCTCTAAGTTGTTCTTTATCCTTAGCCATTTCAATTACTTCGTGTATGTCATTTTTTTGATATGATTTCTGATATCTTTGTATAACAGCAGATTTTTTTGCTTGCGCAACGCCACGTTTAGTATCAGATATCATATGATTAATAATAACCTCACCCCATCGATTCAAGAACGGAGATATTGTTTCCCAATTCAAAGAAACATTGTACGGGTCATAGACAAGCAGGGTGTTATGCTGTGCAGTGAAGGATTTATAATCAAGATGACTTAAAAATGCATCACAATCTTCCTGACTATATGAAACAATCATGTTGCTTTCAAGATTAATTTCCGCAATCTTATCTTTTAACAATTGAATTCGATCTTGATTAATATCATTAAAAATTACAACAGCTTCTTTAGAAGGATAATTTTTGATTATTTCGTTTAACTTTTTAACAACTCGAAGTGCTGTTCCATCAATAATTTCACCACTTAACGAATCACGATAAACCCCACTATTGCACATGCAATCAATATAGATGACTCCTTTTGAGCCATTACGACCGTCTTTCCCATTATAACCGAGAATTTTTCGAGCCCATTCATCGACATATCTTTCAATAAGCTCAAACTTTTTTATAGTGTGTGGTTTAGCTTCTGTAATAATGTCTGTATCCATCTGTTTTGACACATAGCTCACCTCCAGTTATTTCTTACTCGAATGTTCCATCCGTATCAAAAATATGGTCGAACTCATCGCTGTTCTGTGCTTTTAGCACTTTATCTCTGATAGCACCTTTGGCAAGATCCAGTCTCTTAAAACGAGTTTTACCTGCCGAATTCTTGCCCTGACGGATTATTTGTATACGACCGATGCGGATTTCTTCTGCCGCATACTTGGCAAATCCCTTTGCCTTTGCGAGGTTGTCCTTAAAGTCAGGATTGTGTGGTTCTAAAATGTCAATTACATATCCAAGTATAGAATCTTTGCGAACAATAATAAAATCAGGATATGCTGGTTTAATTTCATTTTCTATTTCATATGGAATGCATAGTGACCAAGAACTTCTTGGAGGATTTCTGATCCAACATACAAAATCGTCAGATTTCATCTCTTCCTTTAACACTCCTTGTTCCCATCCATTAAGTTTGATTTTTGCAAGACCATTTTCGTCAGCGAACAGATGATTATCATATTCCTCGCCGCCATCTTCCAATCGTACACTAATAGTTTCAGGTAATGAGAAATTGTGCTTACTTACAGTGTCGGAATCCGAAACAATACTATCATATTGCTTTTTGCAGCGATCATCTTTGGAAACAACATACTTACGATAGCGATCGTTTAGTTCATGAAATTTCTTTTCTGCATAGCGATTAAGTTTTGAAACGCAATCATCATCTGCGGCAAATAGAATACAATCGACCTTATATTGTGATGGATTTTCCAAATCGGCATATTTTCGACCGTATTTATACGGAAAACCATATGCACCAAGTCTGGCGTCTGCAGCACGAAGTTGACGATCCAAATCACTATCAGATGCAGTAAATAAACTATGTACAAGTCCATTGTCAAGAGATTCACCAAAAACATCGAAAATGCGAACAGACAGCTTGAATGACAGTACGTTTTTTGCAAGTTGATCATATTCGCCTCTTTTGTGAAGATCTTCGATGTAACTATGCATCATTGCGATAACTTCAGAATCCATTTCTTCCTTAGCATTCGGACAAATATTGTATTGTGTTAGCAAAGTTGTGAGATTTAGCAACGATTTAAGATAATTGTTAATTCTTACATTTCGTACAATATAGGTTAAATAACCTTGTTCGTTAATAAACTTAGTAATACCCTCACGGTCAATCTCTATTGATATTTCCGTTTGTTTGACATCATCAATCTGTTCATCTAAATTCACTGATGTTGAAGTTTGATGTATAGCAGGAACTGTATCAGCAGGTTGTTGAGGACAGCTTTCCTGTGCTTCTTTCGGATCAGAATTCGTTGTATATCCTGCCGAAGAATCTTTAGATATTGTAGGCTGTTCAGCCGTAGGTAGTGTAAAAATATTAAGTTGATCAGGATTTTCTTCAGTATTTCTTTTTGATCTTGAAGCCGTATGTACGGTCCAAGGTACATAGACCTGGTTTTCTAATGACTCATCGTCTATGACAGTAGGTATTTCTCCTCCTTCTGTGCTTTGTAGTTCATCAATTACTTGTTTAACGGTATCAACATTGAAATAAGGCAAATACAAACGAACATCATTGAGTGAATCATCTACCATAATGTGGCACTGAAGCGGTGTACGCACCATTCGACCGAGCAGTTGTGCAATATAGGTAGCATCCTCTGCGTGACGGAAAGACATCATAGTTTCTGCTCTTGGACAATCCCAACCAGTAGAAAGATTTTCTTTAAATAGAACAACCTTGATACGCCTGTCGTCCGTAATATCGGCAGGGTCAATATGTGGAACATTCAATCCATTAATTGTCAGTGTTCCTGTAGATCCAAATGTATGCACTACTTCGTTCTCACTGAATTTTGTATTAAGGCGTTCCTCAATTTTCGCAATCACATCGTCTAAATTTGTATCCGAAACAGCCTTGCCGGTACCTGCCAGTACTTGAATGACAAAAACGGGATTTACATTTGCATAATGCTGTTCATAAGTATATTGATACCAATGCTCGCACTTGTTTTTCCATTCATCTGTTGCCGCTTGCAAAACAGCCATATCATTATGCTTTTCGGGATCATCGGGATATGTGATAACAATTCTATCTTTTAACAAACCTGACGCACGTACTTCATTGGCTGAAATAATACATTTCTGAAGTGTTGAGTTTGTATCACCGACCAAAGCATTAAATCTTGCTGCAGTCGCGCTAATACCGATAACTAATGGCATTGGAGGTAGTTTTATGTCGGTGCTGCCTTTCAAAAATCGTTGCATAATAGAAGTAGCTCTACCAGCTTCACGACCTTGCATGCCACGATGCGCCTCATCAATAATAAAATACAAGCGGTCAGACTTTTCCCGTACAGTATTTGCGAGTGTTTCCCAAATCGTATACTGGCGTGTATCAGAATGATGAACAAGATTAGCCGCCTTACCAAGTTTTTGCGTGTTCAAAAAGTAAATATGTCCATCATCTAACATTTCTTGATCAAAAGAAGAATCATCAATTGTTACACACTGTCCGAAGCGGATTTTATCGGCTTTGAGATCAATTTTCTGCTTGGATTGCTCGTTCAAAGCTGGGGAATCTGAGAGCCATACAAAGATGGCTTCAGGCTGTTCGGCATACTGATCAGTACCGTAATACACATCTTCAATAAAAGAGGCCATAATAATTGTCTTTCCTGCACCGGTAGGTGCTTGCAAAGAAATTACCTGCGGAGTATGCGTTCTACGATAACTCCCCAACGCCTCTGCTGTTTTCATACGAAGTTCTGCTGTAGCTCTTTTTTGAAAGGGAAATAATTCAACTTTCATTTCTTGTCCCTCCCTGTATTGATTCTAAAATTATCTAAGTAATCTCTGTATAACTGATATGTACGTTCAACTTTAAGCGATTTTGCCATTGCGCAATAACCAGCCTCATAGTCTGTAACAATAAATACGGTCTGCACTTCCGGATGTTCGGAAAGCATAGTCTCTAACTCGCCGAATGCACTTTCTTCGGTCAGTACAGCAAAATGGTTATCCGGCAAGAATAAAATACTCGGAATTTTGCTTTCAATAACCGGACATTTTCCTATAGCACCGGCTTTCATCCAAAGTGTTGGAAGCATTTCTTTAAACTGTCGACCAAGAGCAACAGCATTTTTATCGAGAAAACCAAGTTTGAAGAATGCGGCATTTGCTTTGAAGCCATCTGACATCGGAATATCGCTGCCGATATAATTGCCTTTGAGTGGCTCGCCGTTTACATCGTGTCCTTCAATGGAGCAAACAGTACGAGGCCAAGTGACATATCGAGCAATGCCGAGCTTGTCCCATTCTTCATCACCAGGATGATAACCTTGTTCGGTAAGTGCTTTTGCTTCATCAGCAGAAACTTCGTTATTAGTAACCATAATGCAACGTCGGTGACCACCATCCTCTGCGTTAAGAAGATTAACAGCGTGAAGTGTTGTGCCTGAGCCAGCAAAGAAGTCTACAATCAAAGCATTGGGCTTATTTGAAACAAAAAACCAGAGTGTATCTTGGGTTGCGTATAGAGATTTTGGAAATGAAAACCTTTTTTCATGGAATATACCATTTATCAATGAAGAACCTTGATCACTTGCGCTGTGACACGACTTGTTCCATACGGAAAGAGGTTTTACTTGTGAGTCTCCACTTATAATAGCTGAACCATCTTTATCATACCCTGTGATTTGTAATTTTCCACTTTCAATCTGCTTTATTATCCCACTTGAAAGATATGAAATTGTTCTTTTTTCATTAGACTGCCAGTTTCCGAATTTTACATAACCTTTATTCAATAAAGATAGAAATGTGTCCTGTGATAGTTGCCATGTCCTTTCATCATCTTTTTGTCCGAGAGGGAAGGCAACCATTTGCCCATCCGGGACTATGATTGTATTCCTGTCTTGTTCAAGATTCAACGAAGCGCCAGTTGAAATAAATTTACCAGTGTTTTTATCAAAAAATATCGGATAAAAAAGATTAGGGCGTTCAAATCTTCTGCTGTTAGAGCCTGAACGTTGTAAACTTGCCCACCTTATGCATTCTGATTTTGAGCTATCAGATCGCAACATATCACTTTTTCCAAGATTAATTGTAGCTTTACCGATGAACACATAATAAATGTACTCCTCAGCACGAGAAAAGAGTGAGCCTCGTGAAACACCTTTTGGGTTTATTATATCAGTAACCATTTGAATGTTTGCACTAGGAAACATTTCTTCAAGCAGGCACCCTAAGTGTAAATATTCTTTTTCATCAATGGTGACAATCAATACGGAATCTTTCGGGTTAAGCAGCTTCTTGGCAAGTTTCAAGCGCTTCTGCATCATAGAAAGCCACTTGCTGTGACGGTAAGTATCTGAGCTGTCAACATAGTCATTATTATATTTCCAGTCTTTTGCTCCGGTGTTGTAGGGGGGGTCAATATAGATACAATCAACCTTACCGGCATATAGGTATTCTAAAAGTTGAAGAGCGTGATAATTATCAGCTTCAATCAGCGTGTGCCATAGATCACTATCTGGAGCATTGCATACACTATCCAATGGCTTTAAATAGGGGTAAATTGGTTCGCCGAATTCGGCTATGCACACTAACTCGTCCACGGGAACACTAATAACTTCTGCATCTTCTCTGTGTAGGCAGGAAGCTACACCATCTGTGATAGACAAAACTTTATAGATATCATTGACTTTTCCAGTGCGTTTTGCTACCGTTGCTCCGACCTTTACAGGAACATCATAAAGTGGTGTACATTCTGGCAGATGTTCTTCAAATACGAGCCCGAATTTCTTCTGCTTTGCCATTTTATCTACTTCGTGCTGTATACGTTCACGTAGTTCTTTATCTTGTATTTGACTGATTAAATCATTAATTGCAGCCATTATGTTTCCTCCAAATTCAAACTTTTTATTGGACCGATATGCGGCATTAATCCATCCTTTGTATAATCAATTTTTTGAAGATTATACAAAAGTTCATTAAGATAGGAAAGAATAATAATGTTGTCATAGCACAAATATGCAAGATCCAACAGATACATTTCAACATTATTTTCTTTTCCATTGTATTTGTCTCTAAACGTAATTTTTTGTGATGTTACATCATATTCATAATCGAAATGATCAATAGCATTTCGCACATTACGATCAATGTGAATCGGCTTTGTAAATACCTCTCCGTCACACAAAGCTTTCGCTTTTTTACCTTTTGGCAGATTCCTAAAACTTTTAAGGTCTTTAAATTCGGAATTATCAGAAAATTCGTCTATGTTTCCACGGTGCTGTAAATTGTTTAGAGCAACAGGAATATCAATCAGCTCTAAAATCAATTCATAAGTATTTGCATAGAATGTTTTTAATTTCGAAAAGCTTACCGTAGATATTCCATAAGTATTCTTATCGATACTATCTCGTTTATCACTCAAACACAACATTACTACCGGAATAAAAGCTTCAAACATATCACAGAGGTCTGAAGTGATATTTAAGATTTTTTTAGTCTCCCTATTAAAGTATTCTTTCCCGCCTAATAACATGATCAAATTATCGACTGATGAAAAAGAACCGCTTCGCACCATTCTCAAGATTGCCTGACTACAATCAGTAAACTCTTTAAATGATACATCTGGCAAAATAGTATTTAGATGGATCACTAACAGTTGATGCAAAGACATTGATGCATCAAGAGGATTTTTAATAACATACGCTTCAGAAATCTTCAATAATGGTGATTGGAGATATTCAATGTTCCCATTGAAATACATTGAATAAAACGCAGATATTCTGGGGAATAATTTGCTTTTGAATCCAATAAATCGTCCTATTTGCTGCGTGTACTTTTCATAATCATCATGTCCCATTATCTGCATAGCCATCATAAATGGACTGAACCCGCTACTAATCAATGAGTTTATTGATTCATACTTCGTAATTTTTCGATGCGGCAATTCAACTGAAAAGTCTGCAAAAAAATCAATATCCTCGGTCCTGCATTCCTGATCTTTAGCGCCATTTATTTCAAATTTATGTTCGTCTACAATTTTACGAATACCATTTATTCTACCTTTGCATTTGGGACAGCAAATATCAAATGGAATATCAAAATATCCCATCTGAAAACGCAATAAAATCTTTGTGCCACAATAATTACATTTCACCAAACGTCCATCTACCATAAAATCATCTCGCTTAAATTTGGTAAAGGTCAGCTAATATTTGCTACTGCTGTTACTCAACCATATCTGTTTAAATTTATTAGGTTTAACTTTTACGTTGTTTTTAATGCCTTTTCGCTTTCCAAACTATTCAGCTGCAATATTTTCTATTGCGTACAGCGGCAGATTCAAAAGCCAATCTTCCTTCTTATAATCAGCCATTGAAGTACGAACAGACAATTCAGGTTCAAACCTCTCTCGATAGGTTTTAAGACTCTTTGCTCTCAGGTTTGTTTCGGCTTTTACTTCAATAGGAACAATCTGTTCACCGGTATCAACGACAAAATCAATTTCGCAAGAGCCTCTGTCATTGGTGTAATAGTAAATGCCTAAATCTTCAATCGTTTTTAATTGCTGGCAAACATATTGCTCGGTCAAAGCTCCTTTGAATTCAACGAAAAGGTCATCACCGTCAAGCAGTGTACGCTGACGAAGACCTGTCATACATCCGAGGAGTCCCACATCGACTATGAAAAGTTTGAATGCTTTCAAATCCTCATAAGCTTTCAACGGAATGCCTGCCGCATTCACACGACTGACTTTGTGCACAAGTCCGCAATCGGAAAGCCACATAATCGCAGTTTCATATTCTCTTGCTCTGCCGCCTTCACGGACAAGACCATAAATAAACTTCTTATTTTCTCTTGCGAGCTGCGACGGAATACTGTTCCAAAGCATACGGATTTTCGGGACAATCTCGTTCGGTGCGTGTTTTGAAAAGTCTTGTTCGTATGCTGCAAGTATTCTTTTCTGAATCGCACGAACCTCATTGAAATCTTTACTTTCGGCAAAACTTTGAACTGCTTCCGGCATACCGCCGACAAAATAGTAGTGTTTCAATGCGTCAATATATGTTTGCTTAAAGCTTGTGATCATTTCATAATCCTGCTTTTTCAAAAGCTCTGCAAAGCGTTCATTGCCTGTTGCCATTAAAAACTCACTGAAAGAGAGAGGATAGAGCTTTAAGAAATCAACCTTGCCGACAGGAAATGAGGTGCCCTGATGTAAAGCAATTCCCAAAAGAGAACCGGCGCATACAATGTGATACTGCGGGGCGTTCTCATAAAAATATTTAAGAGAAGCAAGTGCTCTCGGAACTTCTTGAACCTCGTCAAAAATCAGCAGGGTGTTTTCAGGATTGATTTTGCGTCCGGCATACAATTCCAGTCCCATAATCAGGCGGTCTGTATCCAAGTCTGCTGAAAACAAATCCGCCATTCTTGAATTGGAATCGAAGTTGATATATACAGTATCCGCGTAAGCTTGTTCACCGAACTCCTTCATCAGCCAAGTCTTGCCGACCTGTCTTGCACCTTCAATAATCAACGGCTTGCGGCGCTTACTGTTTTTCCATTTATATAATTTTTCAATCGCAATTCGGTACATACTGCACCTCCATATTATAAATCAGTATTAGTATATCACTATATGCCAAAAAATGCAACGATTATTTGAGCAATAAGTCCGGTTTTTACAGCGAACTTAGTGAAAATGCTCTTGCTTTATTAATTATGTTATTCTAAAGTATCATCTCAAAGTTCCAAAGTATCAATTTGATACTTTGGGATAGCTATGAAAAATAAAAAATCAGTGCCAACGATGAATCAAGTTCAAAGTAAGCACTGATTTTAACTATATAAGCAGATAATATGGCTTATTCGTTATAATTGCCTATATATGACTTCGTTATTTACTATCTCCGTTGCTCGATTACGAATATTGTTCATTTGCCGCACCCACAACATTGCATTTTCAGCTTTGAGTTGTTCAGTTACACCTTCCTTTTCGGCGAGTTCTTTTACCAGCCGGAGAAAAAGTTGTTGCGCCTGTTCTTCGGTATCGGCAAGGTGGGAATGGAGTTTGCCGGAAGTAAGCAGATTGTAGTAAATCACTTTATGGTACTGCTTTAAGTATCGCAATCTACGCTGTCCCCATATACCAATGGGACGGTCATCTTTTTCCGCCGGTAATGACAAGTCCGGCAAGAGATAGTCACCAATCTGTGTATAAGTACCGCCGAGTTGTTCAAATAATGTATCAGTCATAGTAAAAACCTCCTTTGATACTTAAATTGTATCAAAAGAGGTTTTCTTTTTCGAATGTGCGATTTATAAAAAAGAAAGAGCGAGACTTCAAATCTCGCTCAGTCTGGTAGAGCTATTTACTTTTTCTGCCAACCATTTCCGGGTTTCTGCGTAGGTGGTAACCTATCCCCTGAATCAATATGAACAATTCTCGGATCATTCACTTGTCCACCACGAGGACCAACCTCGATATAAGTCCCAGGCCGCTGATTGTCAGTGCCAGGTTTAATAGGCTTTGGCATTTGGTGACCTCCTTTCCTTAAAGATGTATATATTATACCATATATGTGGTATTAAATCAATGCTCATATCACAATATATAGTGTTTTTAATGCTATTCTATTTTTACAAACTTTCAAAATAAGCTTATTTCTGCAATATAGCATCATAAATATCAACGATCGTTTTCTGATACTTTCATACTATAAATCACTTGCCAACGGGGGAATTCTTGAAGCGCCCGGATATGCCAATCAGATTTTCGGGTGATAGTGCGAAAGTATTTCGAACTGCAGAATTCGATTAAATAGACTTTCGGAATGTGATTCACATTGTTTCTCTTGAAGGCTTTAAGATGTCCTTTCTTGCACCAATCATTTATTGACGTTGTGCCGTATCCGATTACTTTTGAAATGTCGGTCGCAGTCAGCACATCGGGGTATTGCGCAAAAAGTTCCGTGTAATACAGCCTCATATTTTCAAGAGTCTGTTCGGGTACTTCGGCGTTCATTTTGACGGCATAGTTCCCCTTGTACCAACCTGCCGGTGCGGAATAGGATTCGGGGAATACTTTTCTCTTTTCAAGATATGTAATAACATCAGCCTTTTTGATTTTGTAACAGCGAGTTTTCTTGCCCGTGTATTCGCACGGAATCTTTCCGCTTCGCAGCAGATACAAAGCCGTTGATTTGCTGATGTGACAGATTTGATAGAGTTGGTCTTTGGTAATAATATCGGGAATCGAATCCCAGTTGATTGCGGTTTCATTCATAGCAATACACCTCGTAAATATTTTTGTCGGTGTGGGTTTTTCCCGTGTATTGCCGTTGTTGATGTGTTTATTCTGTTCTTTCCGCAGTTCTTTCCAAAATAGTGCCTGTTCTTTCCAAAAACAGCGAAAATGCCGTTATTCGAACTTTCCCTATTTATCGGGATTTCTGCGGTGAAACCGCCAAAAAAGCCTTAAATATCAAGCTTTTCGGCAAATACAAAGCCGCCCGAAACCACCTTCAAAAATCACTAAACAGCCATTGACCTATAAAACTCGAAATCAGTTAGCGCTCACGCGCCCGCGAGTTCGAATCTCGCCGTCTCCGCCATAAGACTCTGAAAGCCCGAATGACTCGGGCTTTCAGAGTCTTTGTTTTATTCTCATTTTTGCCTGTAAATCTGCCTTGGTATTTTCGCAACACTTTAGTTCGTGCTAACTACAATAATCTGCAAAAAGGTGTTCATCCTACGACTAAATTTTTGAAAATGTTCTTTTCAAAGCTTTTGTCAGATACTCATTACAAATTGAAAAACAGATATGCACATTGATTATGTGGACAAAAACAAATCCCAAAGTGCCAAAAGCGAATCGCCAAAGTGCCAAATTGACACTTTGAAATGCACATTAGAAGAGCTTGCTGTGTTAGATATAATAAAAGAGAACCCGTCTGTTAAGCAAACCGAACTTGCAGAACAAACAAGAAAGTCAGTAAGAAGCATAAAGCGCATTATAGACTCTCTAAAAGAGAAACAATATATCCGTAGGGTTGACGGAAAGAGATACGATTAGTTGGAAGTTTCAGTTTAAAATGTCCCAATACTCCGATATAACCGTTTTCTTCTTCCGCCGGTAAAGTTAAATTAGGCAAAAGATAATCGCCCTGCTGGGTATATGTACCGCCGAATTGTTCAAATAATGTGTTATTCATAGTGAAACCTCCTTTGATGCTCAAATTGTACCAAAGGAGGTTCTCTTTTGCGAATGTGCGATTTATGAATTTGTAAATTTCATTCGTGCCAAAAATTACAACGAATATTTACAAGCTGTGCCACTTTTTACGACGAATATAGCAAATATTCAGTAAAAATTCGCTTCAAAGTGAAAATTCAGTGAATATTCACTTTTTCGTTTTTTCATTTACTACTCGCCGAACGGATAATTGTTGCAGTGCTCTGATATACCACTTAGATTTCCAAAAAATTTCTCAGCACCGTGAAAAAATGAAACCCCTGCATTTATTCTTCCACAAGTTGTCCGTCCACCGTCACGGTGACAACCTGCCATGGAATAAATTTTCCGCTATCCTGAAGCGCCTTTTTCGCCGCTGCCTCCAATCCGCCGCAGCATGGTACCTCCATGCGCACGACGGTCACGCTTTTGATGTCGTTGTTGCGAATAATTTCAGTGAGCTTTTCGGAATAGTCCACACCGTCCAGCTTGGGGCAGCCTACAAGAGTGACATGTCCTTTGATGAACCTCTCATGAAAAGCGGCATAAGCATAGGCGGTACAGTCAGCGGCAATGAGCAGCTTTGCATCGTCAAAATACGGTGCATTTTCAGGAACGAGCTTTATCTGAACGGGCCATTGCGACAATCTGCTGACAGGCTTCACATATACCTCTTCCTTATCGGCACAGGTCGTATGCTCAATTTTTCTTGACTGACTTCCGGGACATCCGCAGGGCAATGTCATTCCCTCTTTCTTCATCTTTTCCTGCATAATTTTTCGCTTGTTTTCCATAACGGATTTTTCGTCATAGGCAGCCGCTTCGCGCTCAACAAAGGTGATGGCTCCCGTGGGACATGTGGGTAAGCAATCACCCAGTCCGTCGCAGTAATCGTCCCGTATGAGCTGTGCTTTGCCGTCAATCATGGAAATTGCTCCTTCGTGACAGGCAGCGGCACAGGCACCGCAGCCGTTACATTTATCCTTATCAATCTCAATAATTCTTCTTTTCATCGCAAAACCTCCTTGCTTTTTTACATATTTTTTTATGTATATTATATTATAACAAAAACAACATGTCAGTTGAAAATTCAATAAAAGAGGTCTTTCATGAAAAAATTTTTCCGTTCTTTGATCATCTTCATTTTTTCGGATATTTACGAGAATGAGTTTGCAGCTATAATGTAACATCTATAAATAATACTGTTGTAAAATGATCCGTTCCTGCTCTCGGGAAACAGAATAAAAATCAAACCTCGTTTTATGTCTTTGCGAGCGCCCATTCCTGACTCTCGGTCTGAAGCTGTACCATGTGAGCGAAGATACCGCCCAATTGCAGCAATTCTGCAGGAGAGCCCTGTTCAGCTACCGTACCGTCCTTCAACACCACAATCTTGTCTGCACCGGAAACGGTACGCATTCTGTGGGCGATGATAAGGACGGTTTTGTTTTTTATGAGGCGGGAAAGTGCCTCCTGAATGGCAGTTTCGTTTTCGACATCCAGACTGGCGGTTGCCTCATCCAGCAGAATGATAGGTGCGTCCTTCAAAAAAGCACGGGCAACTGAGATACGCTGCCGCTCTCCACCGGAAAGCTCACAGCCATTTTCACCGATGTTGGTATTCCAACTATTAGGAAGCTTTTCGGCAAACTTGTCCACATTGGCGAGTTTTGCCGCCGCAATCACTTCTTCGTCTGTGGCATCCTTGCGTCCGATGCGGATATTTTCCAAAATTGTATTGTCAAATAGCGTTACATCCTGAAACACAATAGAATAGAGGCTCATCAACTTTTCCGGATCAATCTTTGACACATCCATGCCTCCTATGGTAATCCGGCCTCTATCAATGTCCCAAAACCGCGCCGCCAGACGTGAAACTGTTGTCTTTCCGCCGCCGGAGGGACCGACAAGAGCTGTAACCTGTCCCTGCTTTGCCGTGAAGGACACTTCTTTCAACACTGTTTCACCACTCTGATAGGAAAATCCTACATGGTCGAATAAAATATCACAGCCACGATTGGTCAGCTTTTTGCTGCCTGCCTGTTCGGGGCAATCTAAAATCTCATTCATGCGCTCAATATTGCTGCCGGTACCGATGATTGCGGCAAGATTTTGCAGCGTACCCTCCAATGGATCATATAGGCGTGATGCAACTAACAAAAACATAAAAAATACCAAAATATCAATTTCGCCATTTACCAGCAAAGACGCACCCACGAGAACAGTGGTAGCAATACCCAACCGGAGAACAAGTCCTGCGGAAACAACAAAGACAGCTGTTCCCAGTTCACTCTTGACGAGGCGGTTCTCTACCGCACAGATTTTCCTTTCCAACCCGTCAAGATAACATTTTTCGGCATTATTTGCTCGCAAGTCAGACATAGCTTCCATACATTCCTGAATGCCGTCTTCGCAAATAACTTTCGCCGTCGTTGCCTTACGGGAAAGATTTTTCTGCACGCCTGATGCCAGCGCAACAATGGAAAAAGCCACAGGCAGCGGCCAAATAGCAGCGAGTGCCATGCGCCAGTTAAAAAAGAGCATCGACATGGCAATTATCGTAGTGGAAAGGATTGCTCCGTACAGCGGCGCAACGAAGTGAGACTGACTCTGCTCCAGCACGGCACAGTCGTTCATTATGGAAGAGGTCAGATCGGCAAGATCTTTCTTTCCAAAGAAGGAAAGTGGAATTTTACGCAGTTTCTCTGCCAGTCCCACTCGACGTACACCTGACTCTATATATGTAACAAGGAAAGTATTGTCATATTCAAGCCGCGTACAAACCACAATGAACAGTGCCGCCGCAATGCAACCAATAACATAGAACAGGATTCGTTCCGCCGTAAGTGTACCGTTCATGATTTCACCTACCAACAGGTATAGAAGTCCTACAGGCAGCATGAAAGAGATATTTTGCAGAGAACAGCATAAAATTCCTTTTATATTGTCAATGGCTCCTTTACGGGAAAGTGCATAGCGTCTTTGCAAATACTTGATCATCATTTAACCCTCCTTTGCCATTTTCCATTGAACAGATTGTTGATAGTCCCGCCACATCGCCCCGAACAGACTACCCTTTTGCCCGGAAAGTTCCGCAAAACTGCCGCTCTCCACTATATGTCCCTCCTTCAGTACAAATATGGTATCGGCGTTCACAATGGTAGACAGTCTATGGGCAATCATAATGACGGTTCGCCTTTTTGCAAGTTCGTTAAAAGCTATCTGTACTTTTGTTTCATTATCCGGATCTGCAAAGGCTGTGGCCTCGTCCAAAATCACCACAGGTGCGTTTTTCAGTATGGCACGGGCAATAACAATCCGTTGTGTCTCGCCCCCGGAGAGATAGATACCCTGCGAGCCAATAACCGTATTCACACCGTTCGGGAATTTTTCAATGATATCCATGCACTGTGCTGCCTTTAACGCCGCCATGACTTCCTCGTCCGTGGCTTCTGGCTTGCCCATACGCACATTATCTAAAATGGTGCCTTTGATAAGATGGCTGTTCTGAAATACAAAGGAAACTGTGTCCATCAGCTCATTTTTGTCAATGTCCTTCACATCTACTCCGCCGACCGAAATGGTGCCGCTCTGCGGATCAAAAAACCGGGCAATGAGTGCCGCAAGTGTGGATTTTCCGCCACCGGATGGACCAACAAACGCCACCGTCTGACCATTACCGATGGTGAGGGAAATATCTTCCAATGCATTTTTTATACCGTCATAACTGAAAGTAACATTATCAAGCGTGACAGAATTGTTTCTGGGATGCTGCGGAAAGTTTGCCTGAGAAAGTGACGGGCTTTGCAGCACACTATCAATACGGGTGATAGCGTCCTGCACGATCATGCCGTTTTCGCTCATGAACATCAGTTTAGTGAGGGTCAAAGAGATGACCGGTGTGATGATGATGTAAAAAAGCAGATTCAGCAACACACTGCTATCTGCACTGCCGTGAGAGAAAAGGAAACCGCCTGCGATCAGGAACACAAACACGCTATTAACCGCCAGCGTATAGAAAGTCATAGGCCAACGCATCCGCTTTGTATAGGCAATAACCCATCGCTCATAATTATCAATAGTATCTTTAAACTTTTTGAATGAAAACACCGTCTGCCCGAAGGTTTTAACAACCGGAATACCCCGCACATACTCCACCGCTTCATTGGACATATCCGCCAACGCGTTCTGGTATTGAGTCATATCGTCCTGCATTTCCTTTCCGGTCATGCGGGTCATCACTAGAAAAGCAAGAAACACCGGTAAGAGGCTCAGAAGACCCAACCGCCAATCAAAGATCAGCAGCAACGTCAGAAGTCCCGCAATGGTCGCCATAGCCCTTGCTTTGTCGGGCAGTTGATGAGCAAGATAGGTTTCCATCGCCCCGGAAGTTTCAAAAATTGTGCGGCGCAGCTTACCGCTGCCGAACTGCTCTATAACACCCAGAGGAAGAGTAGCAATGTGCCTTGTCATTGTGATACGCATGTTCGTGGCGATGCGAAATGCCGCAAGGTGCGAACACATAAGTCCGGTGATATATGTAAGTACACCGGCAACAGCAAATACTACCGCCATCCAGCCATAATACGTCACATGGACGGCATTTTCGTACTGCGGTGCGACCACGATTACCTCCTTGAGTATATACCAGATATACCAAAACGGCACAAGTGCCAGCAGCGCACCGGCTGCGGACAGTACCCACGAAAGGTAAGTCAAAATTCGATACTTCCCCGCATAGTCTAACAGCCGGGATAAATTGGTTTTTTCTTCAAAACAATACCTCCTTTTTGTTACAAAATACTATCCAAGTGCTACATCAAGCGTCATCATGACACTGAAGCCTGCCGCAAAGAAAATCGTTCCGATGTTGGAATGCTTCCCCTGCGATATTTCGGGAATCAACTCCTCCACCACAACATAGAGCATTGCACCGGCGGCAAAGCTCAAAAGATATGGTAGCGCCGGAATCACAAGTTGAGCGGCAATAAGTGTCAATATCGCGCCGACAGGCTCTACCGCGCCGGAAAGAACGCCGCCGAGAAATGCTTTGCCTTTACTCTCTCCCTCAGCCCGGAGAGGCATGGAGATTATAGCTCCTTCCGGAAAGTTCTGAATGGCAATACCAATTGACAAGGCAAGTGCACTTGCCGCTGTGATCTGCGTGTTTCCTGCAAGAAAACCAGCATACATCACGCCCACTGCCATTCCCTCCGGGATATTATGCAAGGTCACTGCCAACACCATCATTGTGGTGCGCCCAAGCTTACTTTTCAGTCCCTCTGCCTGATCACTCCCCAAATGAAGATGGGGAATCAGACTATCAAGCATGAGTAAAAACAGCACACCAATCCAAAAGCCAATAAATGCAGGGAGGAAAGACAGCTTTCCCTTTCCCTCCGACTGCTCAATAGCGGGAATCAATAAGCTCCATATGGATGCCGCAACCATAACACCGGCGGCAAAGCCTGCAAGTGCACGCTGCAACGAAACACCGAGCGCTTTTTTCATAAAGAACACACAAGCCGAGCCAAGTGTTGTGCCGATAAAGGGGATTAGTATTCCGAGAAAAATTTTCATTTGCTTCACCACTTTTATGTCGTTATCATTTTTTCGTTAGACCTATCTAATAAACACCTGCATATCTGCGAGTTAGCCAAGGCTAACTGTACTGTTTTAAAAAAGCCGCAATACTGCGGCCTTTCGCCTTATTCAAACAAAGTCCTGCAATTCCAGTGCACCGGCCTTTTCAGCACAACATCCGGCTTTTTTCAGCAAAGCCTTATGAAGTTAAACAGTTTCGTAACCGATAAAACAAATATTGTGCTCCCTCGAATACGACCATTTCGGTCACATTGTATCATTCTCCTTTCTCTTTTTCAAGAGGTAGAAGAAGAAATAATACACCCCTAATCAATAAACCGGCCTCTTTGGAAAATTTTATTAATTTTTTCTATCGCATACAACGGTAAATTAAAAAGTCCATCTTCTTTTTTAAAATCAGCCATCGAAGTACGAACAGAAATCTTCGGTTTGAATTTTTCCTGATAAGTTTTAAGTTTTTTCGCTTTTAGATTTATTTCTGCCTTAACTTCTACGGGAATGATTTTTTCGCCGGTATCAACAATAAAATCAATCTCACAAGAGCTTCTGTCGTTGGTGTAATAATAAACGCCTAAATCATCGATAGTCTTAAGTTGCTGGCATACGTATTGTTCGGTGAGTGCGCCCTTAAATTCAACAAAAAGATCATTCCCATCGAGCAATGTGCGTTGGCGAAGTCCTGCCATACATCCAAGCAACCCCACATCAAGAACAAATAACTTAAAGCCCTTTTCTCTATAACTATTCGGTACATACACACACCTCTATACAGTATTTACACTTATATATGCCACATCAAAACAAAAATTACACCGAAAAATTGTGGTTGCACTACACTTTTTACACCGAAAAACTGTGACTTCACCACACTTTTTACACCGAATAATTGTAAAAAGGTATAAGTATACAGCTTTTTCCTTCAATCTTTATAATCGTTGCTTAAAAAGGTAAAATACATTATTATATAAATGACAACTACATAAATGAATGACGGTGAAATAAAGCATGGAATTCATAAATTCATACAAAAAACTCGAAAAGCTGTGTGGAGAAATATATGGGAGTAACCATGGTATCTCATCATATATTGACGAAATGATATGTACGCCTTCGGCTTCTCAATATATCCTGGGATGGAATGAAGATTTAAAGATGCTTAAACACTATCGCTGGGTCAGAAATAAAATTGTTCACGAACCGGATTGTAGTGAAGATAATATGTGCGAGCAGGATGATGCCGAATGGCTCGATAACTTTTATTCCAGAATTATGAGTCAAACAGACCCTCTTACTTTATATCGCACAGCAACAAATCAGAAAAAGGCACATAAATCGTTTGATATGCATGATGATTTACAGTTGCGTGCAAGGGATAAATCAAACCGTAAATTTACGGGGTTCATGATTTTCATTGCGTGTGTTTTGGTTATTATTGCAGCGGTGTTAATTCTGAGATTTTTAACTCTTACAATTTTGTGACATTTTTCAATCGGTTTTTCGGTGAATAGGGTGCCCTTTTTTGATATTCTTGTGTTGCGGAAAGGAAATCCGCAAATAAAATTCAAAGGAGCACTTATTATGAAACACAGAAAAAATATTTTCGCAACATTATTCGCACTCATCCTTGTAGTGAGCATCATTGCCACGTCGGCAGCAGCTTCGGCAAAAGATAAAGACAATTCCCCTGTCGAGACAATGCCCGAAATTGTTTCAGTTGACTCTCCCGCCGATTGCGATGTACCGTCTCTCGAAGAGTTCGTCAGAAACCTTGACTCTCTGACCGAGCAGGAAAAATCAGCACTTCTCGCAGACCTTGCAGAGCTTGCGAAATTTGAAAAGCAAATTGACGATATCTATGCTCGCATGACTGACGAAAATGCAAACAAGCTCTATGATGAGATTTCCGACATTGATGACAAAATCACTGATGTACTCGAAAGAAACTCTGCACTTTGGGAGCGTGTTAACGACAAGTATGATGAAAACATTGCTGCAAATGAAGCAGATATGGCCTTTTAAACTTACGTGAATATTTAACTTCACTCCGCAGGAAAAGGCACAGGTAGGCCCATAACAAAAAGAGCCGTGTCCGTGCGGCACGGCTCTTACTCTTTACGGAGGTGCTATGAAACAACTTATCTATGTCGCAGAGGATGAAAAAAATATAAGAGAAACTCTTAAGCGGTTTCTCGAAAATGACGGATACGAGGTTTGCGCGTTTGAAACAGGAGACGCGCTTTTAGGTGCGTTTTTCAAAAGGCGCGCCGATCTTGTTATTTTAGACATAATGATGCCCGGCACCGACGGACTGACCTGCTGTCACCATATACGAGAAAAAGACAAGGTTCCGATCATTCTGCTTACGGCGAAGGATACCGAATACGATTACGTCAATGGTATATTGCAGGGCGGAGACGATTACCTGACCAAGCCTTTTCGCCCGACTGTACTTTTGATGCGCGTAAAGTCGCTTCTTCGTCGTGTGGAAATGGAGCGCGGAAACGACCCGATGGATAAGGATATCACTGTCGGAGATTTACATTTTTCAGGTGATGAAAAACAATTTTTCTGCAAGGGAAAGCCTCTGGCTCTTTCCCCAAACGAGATGAAAATGCTCCTGTTTTTGATGCGTGGTGAAGGCAAAGCCTTTTCGCGTGATGAGTTGCTCAATCAAATCTGGGGCTATAACGACGAGGTTGAAACCAGAGTTACGGATGAAACTCTGCGCCGTATACGCAGCAAGCTTTCATCAGCTGACAGTGATGTACTCATTGAAACAGTTTGGGGCTACGGCTACAAGCTACGTTCAAAGGGAGGCGACGCATGAAGCACATAAGAAGAAAAATTACTCTTTCCGTTCTCGGCACCATGCTGGTGGTCTTTGCGGCGCTTCTTGCTACCGTCAATATATTTGTTCCGAAATATCTGACGGCAGAAGCACAAAAAGCAATACTCTTAGAAGATGAACAAAAAAATCCCGTACCTTACGCGGACACAGGTGATAATGAGGATACTCAGGAGCATTTCCTTACTTCGAGTGTCAGATACCTTGAAATTGAGGGTGAACTGTTTGAGCCGGAATACCTTTCAAAATCCGAGCAGCAGCTACGAGAATACTGTCGTACCGAAAAACTGTCCGCTGATGAATTTCACACCTTTAAAACCGACAACAGCCGCTTTGTTTTTCGTTTAACTCAGGTTGAAGCCGACGGAGACGAGGATGCGTATTCTTATATCCTTTATGTGGATATCGGAGCGGTTATGCAATATGCCGTTTATCTGAATATCGCCTTTTTTGCAGTACTGGCTGCTTTAACCGTATTGGTCTGCCTTTTCGGCTGGAAGCTCGGAGGCTACGTTGAAAAAGCGCAGGAATCACAAAAATGGTTTTTCCAAAATGTATCCCATGAATTAAAAACACCGATGATGGCAATTCAAGGCTGTGCAGACGGTATTCACACCGGCGTTCTCGAGCCGATTGAAGCGTCAAAAGTTATTCTTGAAGAAAATGAACAGATGTCTCATCTGGTAGAGGAGCTTCTCGCACTCTCAAGGCTGGAATCGGGCCAATTTAAAGCAGACCTTCATTCGACAGATGTACGCGAGCTTCTTTATGATTGTCTTCGCAGCACGGAACACATTGCAAAGCAAAAAGGGCTTCACATAATCCCCTGCTTTGACGATTCTCCGATAACGGTAGTCTGTGATGAAATACAGCTTCGCCGTGCCTTTATGAATATAATCACCAATGCACTGCGTTATGCAAAAGAAGAAATAAAAATCGACTGTACACAAGAAAAAGGAAAAGCCGTCATCCGTATTCGCGACGACGGAGAAGGCATCTCACCGGAGCTTCTTCCGCATATTTTTGACCGTTTCTTCAGCAACCGTAAAAGCGGAACCGGAATTGGTCTTGCCTTTGCAAAGGAAATTGTAACCCTACACAAGGGCTCCATACGCGCATCAAACGACAACGGAGCAGTATTTGAAATTATTTTACCCATAGGCTAGGGATTGCTTATCACAGCAATCCCCGGTTTCATAGGTCAAATTGAATTTTAATCTTGTCACATACACAAAAATGACATATAATAGTAGACGTTCTTCGCGGACATAGTTCATCGGTAGAACATCAGCTTCCCAAGCTGAGGAGGCGGGTTCGACTCCCGTTGTCCGCTCCATTTGAATACAACTTACGAACCTATTACGGTGTCGTAAGTTTTTTAATGTCTAAAATCTAACCAACTGTTAGTTTGGAAGACATATATAGATGTTCTCTTTCTAAGAAGGAGGACATTTTTTAATACTTAATTTTAAAACAATAGAAACATTAAAACCTAACTCAGCTATTATTGATATTACTAAATTGTAATTTATGATTATTTATATATTCTAATAACCTGATATTCATAATGATCATTGGCATTTGAGATTCCTACTGAAATGCCTTTACCATTATTAGCTGTTTCTTTAGCAGAAGATTTTTCTTTGGCTTCTTTTAACAATTCATCAATTTCAGAATCAGTAATTTCTTCATTGTTGGCTTTAATCAAAAGTTTTGTATACTTTATAGCAGTAGCTTCATCATACTTGTCATTATCCATATAAATAGCACTCATATAAAGAATATCTTTTTCTTTATTTCCGGATGATTCAACCGGTTTTAGGTAGAATGCAACATCATCAGTTAGTGCAAACCAATATTTACCGTTATCCACAACCATATAATCATCACTAGCAGGTGTATTTAATCCACCATCCATTATTTCAGTATTAAATTTAGCAAGAATAGTATTTACAGTTTCTTTCTCAACCCATCCATATTTTTTATAAGTTTCTTCTAAATCATTTTTAGCATCTTCTAATTCTTTTTTAGAATCACTAACTGGATTGCTACATCCGGCAAGTCCTAAAACCATAACTCCACAAAGTAAAATCGCAAATAATTTCTTTTTCATTTTCATTTTTCCTCCTATATTACTCAAACATTATTGAGTCCACAATAAATTTACTAACTTCTTGTCATTCACTCATTTGTTCTTTAGTACAATTAAAATTAACTAGTCTTAATTTACAATTATTTCAACACTTCATTTAATTCTTCAAGTGATAGTCCTTTAATCAGTATATTGTTATCTTTTTCATCAACAACGAACTTCATAAGTTTGTTTATTGCCTCATAATAATCCATATCGCCTAAAACTCCATTATTCGTTGTACTTACGAGCATTAATTTCCATTCATCAACTTCTGTATTATCTACTTTATACAATAGTTTTGGATTTTTAGGAAAAGAAGTTAAAGTACATTCTGTTAGTGCAAATGCACCAAATGGCTTACCATCTTTGCCATTATAAAAATTTGGATTCACTACATAAGCATTTTCCCAATCATTGTTTTCTTTTTTCTTAAACTTATCAAATAATCCCATAATCAATCTCCTCCATAAATTACTATTTATCTGTCACTCATATATGATTATAACATGAAAACGGATTTTAATTATTAAAATTTGTTATTTAAGGGAAAATGATGTATAATCATATATAGAAAGAGAGCAAGTTCGTAAGATGTATTTAAACCGCTCCAAGAAAGTAGCAAGGCAACGCCTTGCTGCTTTATTTTTTATGAGGTCATTTCCGCCTCTGTATGAATTATCTCTTCCTCTACCCTGTGTGTCTCGGCAACGATATCTATAGCATCCTCATAGCCGGTCAGAGCGGAGAACGGTGCAAACTGTGCGGCACGATCATAGAGTGACATATGCTTATGCGTTTTTGAAATATGGTGAGGCATATCTATGATGTCGTCATACGGTCCCTTATAATCATATGCCATTAAAATTCTCCTTTCTCTCAAAAAAACAGTTATCTACGCCTTGTGACCGCCTATACTGGAATTTCTCTCTGCACCGGTTGCTCCATCCTCAAGGTTCATACCCTTGAGTATGGCATTCTTTCCGTACCTTTTCTTTATGCTGAGTATGGCCTCCTGTGCACGTCTTTCACGCTCAAGCTCACGACTTTCTTCTTCACGCTTTTTATCCTCCGCTTCAAAATCCACGAAGAAACTTAACTGTTCAACGTCTTCTCCCTTTGAAACCGTTTCCTCTTTTACAACGTGGTTTGCAACAACATACATACGACGGACAAACAACTCTTTATTCACCGTGCGGTCAAAAATCTCCGTGACCGCTTTTGTTATAAGCTTTGTTGAGGATGTCTGTCTGCCGAGGTCCTGCGTACCGTGAGCAGCTTTCGGAAGCCTTCTTCCGTAGCGATCCTCCTCCACCGATCCCTTATAACGAGAGGAAAGCTCCGGAATTTCAAGGCATATGCGGTCATATCCCACAGTCAATTCAACACTGTCCGTAACAAGACGTTTTCTGACAAGGTCAAGTGACAATGCATCTGCCATCTCACGCACAACCAGGCGTGCTTTTTCAAAGGTGTACGGTTCTTTTAAAACCTGCCCCGAGCTAATACTGTTTTCAGACGGCTTATAGGCTCTGATATCCGCAATCGTACACGGCTCATAGCCCCAGGCATGGTCTATAAGAAGTTCCGCATTGATACCGAACAATTTATAAAGAAGCTCCTCATTATAGGTGGACTTACGGGCAACGTCTCCCATAGTGAACATACCGTTTTCCTCGAGTTTTTTTGCGGTTCCTCTACCGACTCTCCAAAAATCAGTAAGCGGCTTATGGCTCCAAAGAGTCTCTCTGTAGGTTCGCTCATCAAGTTCACATATGCGCACACCGTTTTCATCCGGCTGTACATGCTTTGCTCCGATATCCATCGCAACCTTGCAAAGATAAAGGTTCGTACCCACTCCCGCCGTCGCCGTAATTCCCGTTTGCTTCAAAACGTCCTTTATGATATGCATGGCGAACTCACGAGCGGTCATTTTGTACGTGGCGAGGTAGTTTGTAACATCCATAAACACCTCGTCAACAGAGTAGACATGTATATCCTCTTTTGCAACATACTTAAGATATATGTCAAATATCTGTGTACTTACCTCAACATATCTTCCCATTCGCGGCGGAGCGACGATATATTCTATTTTCTCCCCCGTCATCCGCTGAATTTCGCGTGTTTTCCGTACAACCTCAAAAAGACGCGGGCGTCCCGGTATTCCGTACTTTTTAAGAGCCGGAGACACGGCAAGACATATGGTTTTTTCTGTTCTTGATTCATCAGCCACAACCAGCTTTGCCTTAAGCGGATCAAGGCCGCGGTCCATACACTCGACGGAGGCATAAAAGGACTTTAAGTCTATGGCGATATATGATCGGTTCAAGTCGCACCTTCTTTATCATCATTATACATTATTTTTACGACCGCTCATGATGTTCAGGAGAACATACAATGCGGTAAAAAGAAGACCAGCACCGGCTAAAATTATATACATCGACGGAATCCCGACCTTTGAGCCGGAGAAATAAATGTTACAGTCAATTGAGTCTTTTATGGCTTCTACAACCTCTGTCGGAAAGCCCTTTTCATACATCTCCCTGTACACCCCTCTCAGAGCGTGGTTCCTTATAAGGCTTGTTCCGTATGTTCCCGGAAGAAATGAAAGGAGCTTTTGAAGTCCCTCGGAAAAGCTGGATATGGGCATATACGCACCGCAGATGAATCCGTATCCTGCGCTGACTATAGTTCCCACCGCAGACGCCTGTCCGTTAGTTGAAAGAAAAAAGTTCACACAAGAGGAAAGTGAAACTCCGAAAAGTGTTAGAAGCACAACGTCGAGAATAAGAAGAAATACATCCGAAGCAGACAGATACCAGCCCGTTTTCGAAAGGTAAAGGAGACATATAAAAAGACCCGTAAAGCTTATTATCATAGTCGTTGCGGCGGATGCCAGAAAATAACTAAGCGCAAGCGTGGATCTCTTAACGGGTGTTACGGTTATATCTTTTCTTGCACCGGTTACTTTATCCTGAATCATGAGAAGATTTGAACAAAATGAAACTGTCACACAGCACACGGCAAGAATAGAGGAAACAAGTTCTCCTCCAACGGTTGCATTTATGAGTGAATCCGCAACCTTTAGACCCTTCGGGAGTGCGGATACAAAGCTGTCTCTGAAAACATCCGCAAGAAAGGTCACATACAAAACAAGCAAAATAACCGGAGTAATCAGCGAAGAAAAGAACATACCCTTATCCTTGAAAAAGAGCTTTATGTTTCGTTCCGTTAAGTTTAAAAGGCCTGTCATCATTCTTCACCTCCGCCGAGTTTTTTGCCGGTTACACTTAAAAAAACGTCATCCATTTTTCCCTTTGTTATCTCATAATCCTTAAACAGTTCGGGCTTTTCAAGTATGAGTTTTGTTGCGGCCTGTGTATCCGGTACAGAGATACGAACGGCGTCCCTGATTATTTCAACCGGTTCTCCGTTCATTGCCTTAAGGTCGTCTATCTCCTTTTCACCGAGACCGTAAAAGGTTATAAAGTCACCGGTATATTTGTTTTTAAGTTCAAGTGGAGTACCCTCTGCCGAAATTTTTCCGTGGTCAAGAATTATAACGTAGTCGGCATCGGCGGCTTCTTCCATATAATGAGTCGTCAGGAACACCGTAAGATTTTCATTCTTACGAAGGCTCATAACGACATCCCAGAGAAGTCTCCTTGTCTGAGGGTCAAGTCCCGTTGTGGGTTCATCCAAAATAAGAATCTCCGGTCTGTGCAGAAGTGCACGGGCAATATCTATACGTCTTCTCTGCCCGCCCGAAAGCTTTCCGACCGTTCGCTTTAAAAGATCTTTAAAGTCAAGAAGCTCGGAGAGCTCATTCATTCTTTCCTTAAACTCTTTCCCCGTAATTCCGTAGAGGGCGGCACGGCTTTTAAGATTTTCTTCAACCGTCATCATCTGATCAAGCACGGAATTTTGAAAAACCACGCCGAGCTTTCGTGAGATATCATGCACCCCGGAATCAATATCACTTTCGCATATAATTACGCTTCCGCTGTCTTTTAAAGTCTGTCCGCACATAATTGAAATGGTAGTAGACTTTCCGGCTCCGTTTACACCTAGAAAGGCAAAAAGTTCTCCCGGATTCACATGAAAAGAAAGATCCTGAACTGCTCTTATTTCACCAAAGGATTTACACAGTTTGTTTATTTCAATGATATGTTCTGGTGTTATGTTTTCCATAAGTAAGCTCCTAAAAAATTTACGGTATAAGAAAAAACAGACAAATTAAATAATAAAATCAGGTTTCCTGCAACAAAATCGCTGCAAAACATATGTTTTGCAACGATTTTATTATAAATTTTCAATTCTCCGCCGTCAAGCGAACATAAAATTACATCTTTCTTTCAAACTCTCTGAGAATACCGAGTTGGTAGTCGTCAAGGTATGCTTCGGCTTTCATGCGTATCTCATAAGGAACACCGTAATAAGCTTCGGCAATCCCGCCTGCCATGGCGGCAATCGTGTCACTGTCACCGCCGATTGATATGGCGTTTCTTATAGTATCCTCAAAGCTGTCGGATTCAAGAAAAGCTTTGATTGCCTGCGGTACAGAGCCCTGACACGTAACGTCAAACTTATAATCATCACGTATTTCGTCAAGAGTGAAGTCCAGGTTGTAGTAGTGCTCACAGCTCTTTCGTATCTTTTCTTTTGATAGTCCGAGTCTCGCATCAAAAATGGCTTTTGTTATCGCCTCGGCACCCTTAAGTCCCTCCGGATGTGAATGCGTAACCTTAGTTACATACCCTGAGAGCAAAAGAGCCTCCGAAGGAGAAGTCGCCGCAAAACCGCAGGGACTGACTCTCATACCAGCTCCGTTCCCGAGACTGTTGTAATCTCCCATGCTGTCAGACTTAAGCCACTCCGAAAACATACCGCCGTAGCCACAGTTCGGATACCTTCTGCCGACTTCACGCATACACTTTGCGGTCTTTTCACTCAAAAGGCTGTAATCACCCTCACACTCGAGAATAGCCTTTGCGACAGCCAGGGTCATATTCGTGTCATCCGTCGGCTTGCACTTGTCGGAAAAGAGCAAAAACTCCTTACTTTTTTTGTTGTTCCATTCAAAACGTGAACCGACGATATCTCCTACAATAGCACCTATCATTTGTTATTCCTCCTTTTCTTTTTATATAACGTAAGCATATCGAACCTCCAACAAGGGGTTAACCTGCTTCTAACCGAATGCACTCATTGCTAAAAAAGAAGCTATGGATTGCAATTCTTACAGGGCGAGTATCCCCTGCTAATCAGCGAATCTCTGCTGCCCGAATAACTTTCCTTATTTGACTCCTTCATTCTCTTCACAGAAGAGCAATTCGGCCTGTGAAATTTTTTTGTGTTTGTGTTGAGTATGTAAGTTCCTGATACATCGTTATTTACATACGGCGCAGAGGTTGATGTATATGTTTTAGACGTTGCGGGCTGTGTGGATTGCGTAACCGTCGCCGTTTCCGCCAAACGGCTTTCACCCGTTGCATAGTCTATAACTATACCCGGCTGTATGTTGTAACAAAATATATTGAAGGAGATACCGTCTCCATTGTCCTCAACGGAATAAGCCTCTATCTTGACTCCCGTTGCAAGAAGATTGTCACCTTCAAATACCGGTGTTACCCTGTACATGACATGGTTGTTTGTTTCCTTTACGTAGTCAGCCACCATGTTTTCAAAAGGAAGCATTCCTTTGATGTTCAGATATCTTGTCCCTGTTATAAGGTTCCGCTCGTTCGCGTTCTCACCGCTGAGCTGATAGCCTATAAGATGACATCTGTTGTAAAGGTACTTACCGTCCACGCAGTCATACTTTACCGTGTGCCAGCCGGTCGGCTTTATCTGCCCTATTGCACCCCGCTCTTCGGTCGGCATGAGATCTTTTCCCACGCACGCCACAGCCGGTCCGCATCTCCCGAGTCTGTCAAGCGGACTGTAGTACTCATAAGACTTAACCGACAGCTCGTTTTCCTTAAAACTTGGGGTATTGTCGCTCAGGGTGATGTAAGTTGAATTTGAATACGCGGGTATATCTTCACTTTTTACGGCACCCGCCCCGGCAACATCCGACACCGGAATTGTTTCATCGGGGGTTTCTTCTTTAGTTTTACTGCTGTCCGGTTCTTTTGACACCGATGACTTTGCGGCCTGCTCGTTTTTGCCGTCATCAAGATCACAGCCGCTCATTCCGCCTATTCCGAAAACGGCAATACATATAACAAGAAATACAGACAACAGTGTTTTTATCTTGGCTCTCATCTTACGTACACCTCTTTCGTTATTTTCTCATGTGAATTGCCTTTGAAATCAGTGGTTGACTTAAGATGAAAGCCCTCAAGAAGAGACACATCAAGCTTAAAGTCTGATGGGTATGAACGGTTCCATTTATAAATGATAAGCTGTTCGATTTTCTGTATATACGGTTTTATTTCTTTATCTTCAACAAAGCAAAAATCTCCGTCAGCCGCATCACTTAACAAGTTTTCCGACACCACAAGGTTTTTACAGACACTCTCGCAAAGTGGCATACCGTCACCCGAAAAGCTGCCGTCCGTTTGAGCGGTACCGTCGCCTTGAGCAGAATCATGTAAAAAAAGCGTTTTTGAAAACTTATCAATTAACAGCCTTTTATCCCCAACTGTCTTTAAGATATCCTCTGTGAGTATGCAGTCCCTGCTTTGCCTTCTTTTATTGAAAAGCATACCGAATTCATCATCTATACATACGATAACTATCATGGCAGTAATTTATCCTTTCTTGTCCTCATACGGCTCGGAATTAAATCCTTTTTCGTGCAGAAAACAAACAAACGGATCAAGTATTTTTCTAAAGAAATTTCTCACAGCTTTTATACCGCCGAAATACTTTACAAAAGAGGGGCTCACGGCATAATAAGTCCTTACAAAAAGTCTTCCGAAAAAGTTTTGCTTCAGACAGTTATCACGGAATCTGCGCAATGTCCAGACCTGCGGACAATCATATGAGCCGTACACACACGTTGCGACGTAACAACCGTCTTCGCCGCCCTCGTTATGTTTGTACCCGCCGAAAAGGTATGGGTCTGACGAGCCCGTCCTGTTTCCGCTGGAATCTCTGTGGGTATACCCGCCAAACAAACCCGGTGAACTGCTTCCGACTTTATTGCCGTACTCATCATAATGTGTGTAGCTGCCGAATAATCCCGGCTCACTTCTTCTGATGTTTCCCATACGAATATCCCCCTATCTTTGCACAAATTATTTGAAACAACGTATACACCCTACGAATTTCAATTTCATTATAACATACTTTTCGTCCCATTTATCGGACCTTTTTCAATAAATAAGCACCGTGAAAAGAAATACTCTTTTCACGGTGCCTTTTCCGTAAGCAATATACGGCTTTTCAGCTGTTATCTTATTCCCTTTGACAACAAATAAAGGCAATACTGATTCATGCTTATGCCTTCATTATTTGATTTCTTCGCAAGAAATTTAGCAAAGCCAAAGTTTGTGAAAGGTGAAATCTATGTAGCAATAGTGTCATACTTTTTTATGAGTGCTTCAACAACCTTTATATCCGCCGGCAACCATGGAACAGAATAAAGCTCGTCACAATTCAGCCATTTAGCATTTTCATGTTCAATAAGCGTCAGCGAACCTGAAATAACGGAGCACAAATAACACTTCATAGAAAGGTGAAACGTCGGATAATCATGTTCAACAGTTGTGAGAAATTCATCGACGCGGATTTCCGTATCAAGTTCCTCACTTATTTCACGTATAATAGCGTTTTCCGGTGTTTCACCGGGCTCAACCTTGCCTCCGGGGAACTCCCATCCGTCCTTAAATTCGCCGTAACCCCGTTGAGTTGCAAACACCTTATTGTCCCTTACAATAATCGCCGCAACGACATTCACTGTTTTCATATCTTATCCTCACACTCAAAATACTCATAGATATCTTCACGCACCGGTGTCTCAAGGTCCCAACCTATTTCAACCGCGCTTTTATCTGTCCCGGGCATAATAAACTCTTTTGTAAAACCGTTATGATACATCTGACCGAGATAATAAAATTCCTTTGAACCGTTGTCATTTTTATTCTTTCTGACAAATAAGAATACTTTCGGAGGCGGAGAATTTTTATCACACCCATATGCATCCCTTGTACAGGAAATAAAACGCTGTACATCGCCGGAGGAAAGCGTTCTCTGCGACTTTGAAATGGCAATGAGCCTTGACGGCGAGTTATCAAATCTGTCACGGTATGCGATGGTGGCGGATATATCGGCATCCTTCTCATAATTTATAAACACCGGAAATGTATTGGTGTCCTGCTTATACTTATAACCGCCTATATTGGTTGAAACCTCGTTGTGCTTCCAATTGAGCAATCGGCACACATCCTCATATGTGTATTTTTTAAACAAAACGAGATCTGTGTCCTTGTGGCGATTTATATAATCCCTTTCATATCGACTAATTCCAAAATTAATAAGATCTTTATAAAGTGAAACAAAGCCCTGATTTTTAAGTGCACTTTTTACAAGTTCGGTCGCTCTGTAGTCATCATTATCTCGCTCAATAAATACACATTTTTTATATGTATCCTTACCCGAGCCCACCGCAAATTCGTTTGTAAGAACATTTACGATACTTGTCACGATTTCCTCGGTTATAACCAGCCCGTATTTTTCTTTTACAAATCCGCTCATTTTTTCAATAAGTCCGTCATACTCGGTAAGTAGGAGCTTTAAAAGTATAAGTTCATATACTCTTTTACCGTTCGACAATTTATCGGAAATGAATCTTATAAGCAATTCTTCATCATCGGTAAGTCTGATTTTAAACTCCGGCTCATGCTTAACAAGAAATTTGTAGTATGAACCGAGAGATGAATTATCAGAAAACCTGAGCGGATCCATCTCACCGTATACATCAAAATCGATAAGAGTAGGAATCCTGCCGAGTTTATCTTTCAGAGTTAAATAATTTTCTTTTAAAAGTTTAATCTCACTGAAATTTTTCGAGTCAATCGCCTTAAAAATTTTTTGCTTTGAAACCCTGTCAAAATGGATAGTTGATGCGTCCGGAATAATGCGTTCACCTTCAAGAACATATCTGCGAATATTGTCCTTATTATAACTTCTGTCACCCGAAAGAGCTATTGGAATCATAAAATTATTATTGTAATTTCCTATAAAATCAAGTACTACAACAAATTCCTTACCGTCACATTTTCTAAGACCTCTGCCGAGCTGCTGCACAAATACTATAGGAGAAGTCGTCGGTCGAAGCATGATAACCTGATTGATTTCACGAATATCAACACCCTCGGAAAAAATATCTACTGAGAATATATAATCAAGACAATCCTCACCATTGCTCTTTGTAAGCCTGTTTATAGCATTTTGACGTTCTTCCTGAGTATTTGAGCCCGTAAGCACCAGCGTTTTCCATCCGCGCTCATTAAATTTTTCGGAAAGTTCCCTCGCCTCATCAATTTTTCTGCAAAAAATCAGACCTTTAACACGTTCCCCGCTGTAACCATAAAGCATGGCCTTTTCCATAACATGTTTTACACGCTCATCAGATGTAAGGTTTGAAAATGAAATATCATCATCAACGCCCTCAATATCAGATATTCCGAAATAATGAAACGGGCACAAAAGGTCATTTTCAAGTGCATCATTCAACCTGATTTCACATGCTATCTCATAATTGAACAACTCATATATACTCATTCCGCCTTGCATATCGTCTCTTTTATCAGGTGTAGCGGTCATTCCGAGATAGAGTCTCGGTTTAAAGTATTTCATTATTTTTTCATAGCTTTGAGCCCCGCTGTGATGAGCTTCATCTATAACCACAACATCAAAATATGCCGGATTAAACTGCTGTAAAGTTTCATCCCTTGACATAGTCTGCACGGTTGCAAAGATATAGTCACATTCAACGTCGTTATGGCCTCCGCCGAGTAACCCCATTTTTATTGTTTTGCCGAAAACATTGACAAAGGACTTTTTCGCCTGATCTGTGATTTGTGTACGATGAACAAGAAACAGTGCGCGCTTAAATCCAAGCTCACGGAGTGCAAAGGCACTGGCATAGGTTTTACCTGTTCCCGTTGCAGAAATAAGCAATGCACGACTACCGTTTTCGTCAAGCACCTTACGAAGATTTGCAATAAACGCAAGCTGCATCTTGTTGGGAGTCAATGTATATTGCTCAATAGGAATGATATCTTGACTACGGGCAATTTCTTTTTGGTGCCTTATAACAGAACTGTAAAGGACCGCATAATCATCAAAGTACTCATCATATGATTTAGCCTTGTCAGAATTCCAAAGGATGTCAAATTCATCCACAACGTGTCTGGTATAATCTCCGTCTTCAGTGGAGATTATTTTTGTATTCCACTCTTTGTTTTTTGTAAGTGCATTGAGAGTCAAATTTGAACTGCCTGTAAGAATACGATAAATGCCATTTTTCTTAAATATGTAGCCCTTTGTGTGAAAACCATAACTGCACTCTTCATTTTCAACCTTATATATCTTCAGTTCAATATTTTCAAATTTTGCCAACCTTAAAAGTGCCTTCGGCTGTGTAAACACCCTATAATCCGTGGTAAGTATCTTACCATTTACTCCCCTTTCGGCAAGCTCTTCGAGCGTTTGCATAAGAGGTGCTATTCCACCTTCAGTTATAAATGCAACACTTATAAAAAAGGCGTCACAAGACCTGAGCTCTTCCTCAACAGTTGAAAGAACCTTGCGACCTTCCTTATAATTGTTCGACACAAATTGAGGCTTATATGCAAGATTTGACGAAACCTTTCCATCAACAAATGCCGCTTTAAGTCCTTGCTCAATTTGTGCAATATCCGACTCTATCATACGCACCTCTTCAAAGTATAAACGATTATATTGTGCAATATTATACCATATTAAGCAGTATATTTGAACAGAAATCATTCCATTTCTCTGCCGCTTCGGTCACTAAGTACGTTAAAACGGACTGAACGGCACGAAAGTCCGGTTTTTTTTGTCAAAATTTCTTTACATTGCGACACAAAACACGTCCTATTTTACCTTTCATACTCCTACTTGTTTTTCCCATACCTACGGCGTTATCATATACTTGTAACAACTTTTTTGGAGGAAAAACATTTGACTATGAATACCGAAAAAGAAGAATTAAAAATTAAAAAATCCAGATATGATACGGTCTGCAAAAAGGTCTTATCCAGAAAACCCGTGCTTGCAAAAATACTGAAGTCTTGTGTAGATGAGTATAAGGAGTATGATATGAAATTCATTGAAGAACAGTGTATAGAGGGAGATACCATTTCATTCAGTATGGGTGTGAACCCGGATGAGAGTTATCCGCATATCATAGGAGATGATACCGTAGACAAGTTGGAGCGAGAAGGCACGGTTTACTATGACATACGCTTTAATACCCTTGTCCCTGGTACTGATGAGTACATAAAGCTTATCATCAATATTGAGGCACAGACTATTCACGGTAAAAAAGAACCGCCTCTGAAAAGGGCGGTATACTATGCAAGCCGACTTATCTCCGCTCAGAACGGAACGGAGTTTACAAAATCCGACTATGATAAGATACACAAGGTGTACAGTATATGGATATGTATAAACGGAGAAGAGAAGCTCCACAATACGGTTACGGAATATTGTCTTTGTGAGAAAAATGTGCTAGGATACTATAGAGGAAACAAGGAAAAGTATGACCTCATAGACATAATAATCATAGGACTCGGAGGCCTTGAGAAAAAGGATGATGAAACCATCATAGGCTTTCTTGACAACATACTGGACCG